>JAEEGL011254933.1_pt1 | contig 12264 bp, 13 predicted proteins | sample 9134231 | NCBI WGS metagenome assembly JAEEGL01 (sample SAMN16246548, study PRJNA631951) | gut metagenome | biome: gut microbiome; feature: rumen; material: fiber-attached | host: Bos | place: Iran: Karaj | collected 2018-10
AACTCCATTTACACGCACAAGGAAATATTCCTTCGTGAAATCATTTCAAATGCCAGCGATGCAATAGACAAGCTCTATTACCGGGAGCTTACCGAGAAAAAGACGGGACTTTCCCGCAGCGATTTTAAAATACGCATTGAGGTAAACAAGGATACCCGCGAAATTACAATCAGCGACAACGGTATAGGAATGAACGAGGCGGAGCTTGAGTCAAACCTCGGTACTATCGCGCGCAGCGGATCGCTTGACTTTAAAAAAGACGAAGCCAATGCAGAGGGCATGGCAAAGGAAGACATCAACATCATCGGTCAGTTCGGCGTAGGCTTCTACTCGGCATTTATGGTAGCTGACAGAGTCACCGTAGTGACAAAGAAGTTCGGCGAGGATACAGCTTATCGCTGGGAGAGCGAGGGCGCAGCCGGCTACAGCATCGAGCCTTGCGAAAATAACGGCCACGGCACGGATGTAACGCTCCACATAAAGGCAAATGCCGGCGAAGAGAATTATGACGGTTTCCTCGACCAGTACGGCATTCAGCGCCTCGTAAAGAAGTATTCGGACTACATCACTTACCCGATCCTGATGAACTTTGAAACCGAAAAGCCGGTTCCAAAGGAAGAGGGCAAGGAGGACGAGGAAACAAAATACGAAACAGTCATCGAGGAGCGCACATTAAACAGCATGGTGCCTATCTGGAAAAAGAACAAATCCGAGCTCAAGGACGATGACTACAATAACTACTACAAGGAAAGATTCTACGACTTCACAGATCCTGCGCTCCACATCCACACAAAGGCAGAGGGCCAGGTTTCGTACGATGCTCTGCTTTACGTACCTTCCAAGGCACCGTACAATTATTACAGCAAGGAATACGAAAGAGGCCTCGCACTCTACACAAACGGCGTGCTGATTATGGAAAAGTGCGCGGACCTGCTTCCTGAATATTTTAGCTTTGTCCGCGGCGTAGTCGACAGTGCGGATTTGTCGCTTAACATCTCGCGTGAAATGCTGCAGCACGATCGCCAGCTAAAGCTCATCGAAAAGAACCTCGAAAAGAAGATCAGCGCAGAGCTTATAAAGCTCGAGACTGAGGACAGAGAAAAGTACGCCGAGTTCTTCAAGGAGTTTGGCATGCAGATAAAGTTCGGCTGCTATGACAAGTACGGCATGGACAAGGACAAGCTGCAGGATCTCCTCGTCTACTATTCATCGCTTAACGAAGAGCGCCCGACCACGCTTAAAGAATACATCGGCCGCATGAGAGAGGGCCAGGAAAAGATCTACTACGCAAGCGGCGAGAGCCTCGACAAGATCAAGGCACTGCCTCAGACAGAGGCGGCCGAGGCAAAGGGCTACGAAGTGCTCTACATGACAGACCACATCGACGAGTTCTGCGTACAGATGATGATGAATTACGACGGCAAGCAGTTTGCCAACATTTGCGCGGCGGATTTCGACCTCTCAACAGATGCCGAAAAGGAAGAAATAAAAAAGGAAAATGAAGAGGCAAAGGATATCTTAAAGGTGATGAAGGATGCGCTCGGAGATTCCGTAAAGGAAGTGCGCTTTACAAACCGCCTGGCAAAATACCCTGTATGCCTGACAAGCGCGGGCGAGCTTTCCATCGAGATGGAAAAGACATTAAATGCAATGCCTACATCCGAAAAGGTAAAGGCAGACCTGGTGCTTGAAATAAATGCGGATCACAAAATTGCGGATAGCGTAAAGGCGCTTGCGGGAGACGAAGAAAAGTTAAAGGATTATGCGGTTATTCTCTATGACATGGCGCGCATGATTTCGGGACTTTCAATCGAAGACCCCGCAAAGCTTTCGGAGCTTGTTTGCGGACTTATGTAAGAGAAAGAAACGCTAATGGATTATATAAAGGGAACAATATACACAGGATTATCGGATCTCGAGCAGGCTGAGGCCATGCTGATGGGAATCGGCATAGATTCTCTCGAGGTGGGCGATCCGCGCGACATCGAGGATCTGATGAACAAAAAGAACGAGTACGACTGGGACTATGTCGATTCTAAAGTAATGGCGCAGGCAGACTCGGAGCCTTATGTGAGCTTTTATCTTTCGGACGATGAAGAGGGCAAGAGGCTTGACGCGGCAGCGGAAAAGCTTGCGGCAGAGCAGAGCGCCGAGGGCAAGAGCTGGCGCTACGTCCGCGAGGTCGTGTGCGACGATGACTGGAAGGACAAGTGGAAGGAATACTTTAAACCCGCGCACATCACAGACCGCGTGGTCGTGAAGCCGACGTGGGAGCCTTACACTCCGGCGGAGGGCGAGCTTGTTATCGAGATCGACCCGGGTGCGGCGTTTGGAACCGGCACACATCCTACCACCACAGGCTGCATTACTCTTATGGAGAAGTTTTTGCGTCCGGGTATGAGCGTGCTCGATGTAGGCTGCGGAAGCGGAATTCTTTCGATAGCGGCGGGGCTTATGAAAGCCGGCGATGTGCTTGGAATAGAGATAGACCCTGTGGCGGTTGAAATCGGAAAGGAAAATGTGGAGCTTAACGGGCTTTCGAGCATCGTAAGGGTACAGGAGGGCGACCTCACAAAGGGAGTCGATTACAAGGCGGACATCGTGGTTGCGAATCTGATGGCGGACCTTGTAAAGATGCTGACAGGCGATGTGAAGAGGCACATGAAGCAGGGCGGAGTCTATATCTCGAGCGGAATACTTCTCGAGCTAAAGGACGAGCTTTGTGAGTTTATAGAGGGCTGCGGCTTTGAAATAGTCGATGTCTACGAGAATGAAAAGGACGGCGGCTGGTGTGCAATAGCGGCGAAGCTTAAATAGGAGAGCTATGGGAAAGATTTTTGTAAATCCGAGCGACATCGGAGATGCTACAATTGTAATAACAGAGCCCGGTGATGTGCATCACCTGTCGAGGGTGCTTCGCGTAAAGTGCGGAGACAGCCTCGAGATTTCCGACGGCGTGAAATGGGAATATGCGACCAAAATCGAGGAAATCGAAAAGGACAGAATCGTTTGCCGCATAGAGGACAGGCAGGCTCATGCCAGAGAACCGAAAACGAGGGTTACTCTTTATCAGGGCTTTCCTAAGGCGACAAAGCTCGACAGCATTATTCAGAAATGTGTGGAGCTCGGTGCAGAGAAAATCGTGCCTGTATATACCGACAGGAGCGTTGTAACCGACACCGGAAAGGGCGAAAAAAAGGCGGGGCGCTGGCAGAAAATCGCTGATGAGGCATCAACGCAGTGCAGACGCGGAAAACGCCCAAATATAGCCGTTCCCGTGAAACTTAATGAAATATTTAATAGTATCGTTAAGCATAAACTTATCATAATGCCGTATGAAAGTGAGGAAGGTCGGACGCTGAAGGACGCACTTGCGGATTTTAGGAAAAATCATCCGGAGGATGCGGAAAAGGGAGCGGATATTGCTCTCATAATCGGTCCCGAGGGCGGCTTTTCCGACAAAGAGGTTGAACACTTTAGGGAAGCGGGGGCAGAGGTGGTAACCCTGGGAAAAACCATCCTTCGCACGGAAACGGCGGGGCCTGCGGCGCTTGCCATGATAATGTACGAACTGGAGCTTTAATTTATGAAGGTTAGCTTTTACACCCTCGGGTGCAGAGTAAATCAATACGAAACGGAAATGCTAAAGGAGAGGTTCCGTGCAGCCGGCTATGAGCCGGTCGGCGAAGAAGAGTTTGCAGATGTCTACGTAATCAACACCTGCACGGTTACAAGCCTTGCCGACCGCAAGAGCCGTCAATATATACGCCGGATGAAGAGATTAAATCCGGCGGCTTTTGTATGCGTGACAGGCTGCTATGCGCAGATAAGTCCGGAGGAGGTAGCAGCGCTTGAGGGCGTCGACATGGTTGTCGGAACCTCCGACAAGGGAAAGATACCGGAGCTTACAAGCGCCGCGCTTGAAAGTCGTGGGGCGAAAGAGGGCGGTAGTGAAAGCATTGGCGGTACCGCTGAAATTCTGGTGCGCCCGCACACTCCTTTCGAGGAATACGAAGAGACCGGTACTGTGGCCAGCATGGAGGGGCGAACCCGCGCATTTATAAAGGTTCAGGAGGGCTGCAACAGATATTGCTCCTACTGCGAGATTCCTTTTGCAAGGGGCGATGTGCGCTCACGTCAGCCGGCAAAGGTGCTCGAAGAGGCGAAAATGCTCCTTGAAAACGGATTCAAGGAAATCGTCCTGACCGGAATAAATACGGCGCTTTACGGAACAGAAAAGCGCTTTAAGCCGGAGTTTCCTGCAGGAAGTGAGTTTGACAAATACAGAAAGCTCTGGGCAGAGTCCTGCGGAGAGGACGGAGCGTGCAAATACGGAACGGGCCTCGAACTTCTGATTGCCATGATAAGCGATATCCCGGGGGATTTTCGCATTCGCGTAAGCAGTCTGGAGCCGACGGTTGTGCGCGCAGAGGATGTTATGCGCCTCTTAAAATACGAAAAGCTGTGCAGGCATTTCCACCTGTCCATGCAGTCGGGCAGCAGCAATGTCTTAAAGGCAATGAACCGCAGCTACAGACGCGAGGATTATATGGAAATAGCAAAGGCGCTTTTCAAGGCCGATCCGTGCTTTGGAATAAGCACGGATATCATCGCGGGCTTTCCGGGAGAAAGCGAAGGCGATTTCGCAGAAAGCCTCGGCATGACGGAGGAGATTCCGTTTTGCAAGGTCCACGCCTTTGACTACAGCAAGCGCCCCGGCACAAAGGCGGCTCAGATGGGCGGGCACCTCGATCCGCAGGTGAAAAAGCGTCGCGTAAAGGAGCTGATTGCGGCGGGAGATGCGGCGCAAAAGAGGTTTTTCGAAAGGTGTGCCGGCACCGAAAGAGTGGTGCTTATCGAGGAGTACTTACCTGAAATAGGCATGTATGTGGGCTATACGGACAACTTCGTGCGCACCTACGTGGCGGCGCCGGAGGGGGACGCAGAAGGAACGAGAGCCGGCATAATAAATAGCTTCGTAAGGGTACGGTTGGAGAAAAATTACAGGGACGGTATGACGGCTGCGCCGACGGAGTGACACCTCATCCGTCACCTTCGGTGACACCTTCCCCTCGAGGGGAAGGCTTTTTGCTACTTGAATTTTGAGCAAAATGGGTGTATATTTTATTACAGTACAGTGAAAAAGCAGACGCGGTTAGCGTGGCTGCGTAACTAATCGCGAAAGGAGTATACCAAATGTCAGATTGTATCTTTTGCAAGCTTGCAAGCGGCGAGATTCCAACAAATGTGGCTTACGAAGACGACAAAATCTTCTGCTTCCACGATGCGGAGCCGCAGGCACCGGTGCATGTGCTGGTAATTCCAAAGAAACACATCGCATCGCTTGATGATTTAAAACCCGAGGATGAAGCGCTCATGGGCTACATTACAATGAAGATTCCTGAGATTGCGGCAAAGCTCGGACTTGAAAACGGCTACAGAGTAGTTTGCAACTGCGGTGAGGACGCGTTCCAGACCGTAAAGCATTTGCACTTCCATATCCTTGGAAAGAGAAAGCTCAGCTGGCCACCGGGCTGATAATTTGCAGTGTGCCGATGAAAAAAAGACTTGCCTATTTGCGTTATAGGTAGTATAATACTTTTGTTATGTGCGATTCCGTTCAAGCATTATATTTCGAAATAAGGCAGGAGGTGAGTTAGAATATGGCACAGGTTATCGTAAGAGAAAACGAAAGTCTTGAAAGCGCTCTGAAAAGATTCAAGAGATCGTGCGCAAGAGATGGCGTAATGTCCGAGCTTAGAAAGAGAGAACACTACGAAAAGCCAAGCGTACGCAGAAAGAAGAAGTCCGAGGCTGCAAGAAAAAAGGCTAAGAAGTACTAATTCACATTAAAAGCGTATATAAAGAGGTGTTAAAATGACCTTAAAGGACAGATTAACAGAAGACTTCAAAGAGGCCATGAAGGCTCATGACGAAGTCAAAAAGAACACATTAAGCTTTGCTCGTGCAGCAATCAAGCAGTACGAGGTAGATCACCGAGGCGAAGAGCTTGACGATGCAGGTATCGCTCAGATACTTCAAAAGCAGGTCAAGATGAGAAACGACGCCCTCGCCGATTTTGAAAAAGCGGGCAGAACGGATTTAGCAGATTCATACAAGGCTGAAATCGAGGTATTAAGTGCATATCTCCCTAAGCAGCTCACACCTGAGGAAATAATGGCCATCGTAAAGGAAACTGCGGCTGCACTCGGAATCGAAGGCGGCAAGCAGAACATGGGTAAGCTCATGGGTCCTGTAATGGGCAAGGTCAAAGGCGTAGCCGATGGCAATGCCGTTAAAAAGGCTGTCGAGGCTTTCCTCGGTTAAAAGAATATTTGGATTAAACAGGAGGCAATGCCTCCTGTTTTTTTATGCGGTTTTACAGCATTCGGTTTTTTCGATAACCGGTTTGCGGTTTTTGGCAGGTTTGTTTGTATTTATCGGTATGCGTAAACTTGTTATTTGCGTATAAATGGGGTATAATATAATGCGTATAGCTATATGAAGGGAGACCAAAATTTGACCACACTCACAATTGACCAAACTATTGATGCAGTATTACTTTTCGGTAACCTTGACGAGAATCTGAAAGCGGTTGAGGATCATTGCAATGTGCAGATTGTTCAGCGCGACGGAGAGCTTATCATAATGGGTGAAAGAGAGGAACTGGCGGTATTTATCCTGCGCGAGTTTATGGGCATCCTGGAAAAGGGAGAAAGCATAGATCCGCAAAAGGTAAGTTATGTCATCAGCCTCGCTGACAATGGCGTGTCCTATGCGGAAAGCAGCATGGACAAGGACATACTGTGCTTCACTCACAGAGGAAAACCGATAAAGCCGAAAACACTCGGACAAAAGGAATATGCGGCGTGCATTAAAAAGCACGATGTGGTTTTCGGAATAGGTCCTGCGGGTACGGGCAAAACATATCTTGCGGTGGCGATGGCGATTTCTGCTTACAAGCAAAAGCTTGTGCAGAAGATTATCCTGACAAGACCTGCCGTAGAGGCCGGCGAGCGTCTGGGCTTTCTGCCGGGAGATATGCAGGAAAAGGTCGACCCTTATTTGCGTCCGCTGTACGATGCCCTGTATGACATACTCGGCAGGGACGCGGCACTGAAAATGAAGGAAAAAGAGTTTATAGAAGTAGTGCCGCTTGCCTACATGAGAGGACGCACCCTCGACGGAAGCTTTATCATTCTGGATGAGGCCCAGAACACCACAAGGGAACAGATGAAGATGTTCCTCACAAGAATGGGCTTTGGATCAAAGATGATTATCACAGGCGATGTAACGCAGATAGATCTGCCGCGCGGCAGGCGTTCGGGGCTTGTGGAGGCTTCAAAGATTCTTAAAAACGTAGACGGTATCGATTTCTGTTACCTCAAGGATGTGGATGTCGTGCGCCACGAAATGGTTAAAAAGATTATCGGCGCTTACGACCGCTACTACGAAAAGAATCCGGACGAGCTTTACGAAGATTAATATGGCGACAGCAGCCAAGCATAAAAAATTAGCAGAAAGAGAGAATTGGAACAATGGAACTACTTTTCGACGAAGAAAAGATGCCTGATGCTGACGTCATTGCGAAAATGTATGATGCGGCAATCAGGTGCATGGAGTATGCAAAGGTTGGAGACGACCAGGTTGAAATCAGCCTGTCGCTCGTATCACCCGAGGAAATACGCCAGCTTAACAAAGACTATCGCGGCGTGGATTCGGTGACGGACGTACTGTCCTTCCCGCAGTACACGGATTTCGACGATCTGCCGGAGGGCGAGCCTGTAGAGCTCGGAGATGTAATCATTTGCGAGGAGAGAGCAAGGCAGCAGGCCGAGGAGTTCGGACATTCTTATGACAGAGAGCTCTTATATCTCTTCACACACAGCGTTTTTCACCTGCTCGGTTACGACCACATGCAGGATGACGAAAAGGCAAAGATGAGAGAGGCAGAGGAAACCGTGCTTACTGCCATGGGACTTGCAAGAGCATAAAGGCAGGAGGATTGGAGGTTAAGTAAAGAGAATGAAATACAGAGATTTGTACAAAAAGGCACAGGAAATGATCGAGTATTCCTACGCTCCGTTTTCGAAGTTTCGCGTGGGAGCGGCTCTGCTTGCAAAGGACGGCGAGGTTTTCACCGGCTGTAATGTTGAAAATTCCTCGCTCGGAGGCACGATTTGTGCCGAGCGCACAGCCATGGTAAAGGCCGTGTCTGAGGGCAACCGCGAATGGGAAGCAGTAGCAATTGCTTCCTCCGAGGGCGAAGCATGGCCTTGCGGTATTTGCAGACAGTTTATGCGTGAGTTTGTCGACGATGATTTTGTGATTATCACGGGCGATGATATCGAGCATCTTAAAACATATACCATGAATGAAATTTTACCGGAAGGTTTCAAACTATGAAGACAGGCTTTGTAGGAATAGTCGGCAGGCCGAATGTGGGAAAATCCACACTGCTTAACGCCATACTCGGCGAAAAGATAGCAATTACGACGGACAAGGCGCAGACTACGCGAAACAACATACGCGGAATTTACACCCACTTTACCGACGGACGCCCGGAGAATACCGGAATAGACGGTCCTGATACCGATGTGCAGATTGTGTTCATTGATACACCGGGCATACACAAGCCGAAGAACAAGCTGGGAACATATATGGACAGCATGGCGGTGAACACCTTAAAAGAGGTTGATGCCGTGATATTTATTGTGGACAGCAGTCCAAAGGAGGGCACCGGGGATTCGTATGTGTTAAATCTCTTAAAGGAGACGGAAACACCGAAAATACTCGTAATCAACAAAATCGACAAGATGCCGCCCGAGGCCTTTAAGGAGGCGTTTGACTACTACGAGGGCACCGGTCTTTTTGAAAAGGTTATGGGAATCTCGGCACTGGAGGTAAAGAACGTAAGCGAACTGCTGGCCGAAACGACGAAGCTGCTTGAAGACGGCCCGATGTACTTCCCGGAGGACATGGTAACCGACCATCCCGAAAAATTTATCGTAAGCGAAATCATTCGCGAAAAGGCACTTTTATATCTTCGCGACGAGGTTCCTCACGGAATCGCGGTTGAGATTGAAAGCTTCAAAGAGGGAGACGGCTTAACGAGCATAAACGCATGCATCTATTGCGAAAAGAAATCCCACAAGGGCATAATCCTTGGCAGCGGCGGCAAAAAGATCAAGGGGATCGGACGCGCGGCCAGACTCGAAATTGAGGGGCTTCTCGGAACAAAGGTATATTTGGAGCTTTGGGTAAAGGTAAAGGAAAACTGGAGAGATTCGGATTTTGCCCTGAGCAATTTCGGATACAAGGAAAGCTAAGCTATGTATGTAGATACCGACGGCGTGGTGATACGCCAGGTAAAAACCGGCGACGGGCGCAGGATGCTGCTCCTCTTTACGAGGCAATACGGTAAAATCAGTGCCGGCACCTCGATAAACGAGAGGGGCAAAAACAAGAGCGCGCTTGCGATTCGGCCCTTTACCTATGGTCACTACGATATTTTCAAGGGAAGAAATTACTTCTCGCTTAATGGCGCAGAGGTAAAGAACAGCTTTTACAAGATAGGCGAGGACGTGGACAAATTTATGCTCGCGTCACAGATGCTGGAGTTTACCGACAAGCTGCTCCCCGAAGGCGAGCCTAACGAAAGAATTTTCGATACGCTTGTGGATTTTTTCCGTATGCTTGCGGAAAGAAAGTCAAAGCACGAAACGCTGTCTTCGGCTTATCAGTTCCGTGCACTTAAGTTTGCCGGCCTGGAGCCGCAGCTTTCGGCTTGTGCAGTGTGTGGGAAAAAGCTGCAGGGCGGCGCAGGAGCGGGCTATGCTTACTTCTCGGTGAAGGAGGGTGGCCTGCTTTGCGAAGAATGCGCGGCTGAGGCTAAAAAAGCGGCCGGGAGTGCCAAGAATTTGATTTATAAAGTATCCTTTGATATAATTGATATATTAAGGTATTTTATGAATAATCCTTTGGAAAAGCTGAAATCCGTGGGCCTTGAAGAGGATAAACAGAAAGAGGTTTCAAGGATTCTAAGCGCTTATATCGGATATCATTTGGGGATAGAAGATATAATGTCCAAGGATATATACAATCTGTTAAAGGAAAGTAACTAGAGGAGGTATTACTTATGAACATCACAGTTGAGATGATTGATCAGGTAAAGGACAGAACAGGGGTTAGCTACAAAGAAGCTAAAGAAGCACTCGAAAAGGCAAACGGCAATGTTGTCGATGCCATCATCGATATCGAGGAGTCACTCGGCAGCAGCGCAAAGCGCGCCGACAGCAAAGAGGGCAAGGCGATTATCGAAAAGCTCAAGGAACTCGTTAAAAAGGGTAACGTTTCAAGAATCCTCATCAAGAGAGACGGTGAGGTTGTAATGAATCTGCCTGTTAATGCCGGCATCGTTGCGGGCGTTATTGCACCTTGGGCAAGCTTACTGGGCGTAATTGCCGCATTCGGCTTCAAGTGCGAAATCGAGGTTGTCAAAGATGACGGCAGCATTCTCGATGTAAGCGAAATGACAAATGAAAAGATTGGCGTAGCGGTAGAAAAGGGTTCCGTTATCGCAAACGAGCTTAAAGAAAAGGGCGCAGCCGTATATGAAACCGTAAAGGAATATGGCGGCGAAGCGTATGAGCAGGTAAAGGAAAAGGCTGCTGCACGCAGAGAACAGTTTGATTTTGGCGAGGACGAAGCCTTTGATGAGGATTCCTCCGAGGTCGAAATCGACAAGGAGTAAATTAAAAAGAGAGAGGTACATAAGTTATGGGCAAGGAAATTACAATGGACAAGATTGTTGCATTGGCAAAGAACAGAGGCTTTGTGTTCCCGGGCTCCGAGATTTACGGCGGACTCGCAAACACATGGGACTACGGCCCGCTGGGTGTTGAGCTTAAGAACAACATCAAGCAGGCATGGTGGAAAAAATTCGTACAGACCAATCCTTACAATGTAGGACTGGACGCAGCGATTCTGATGAATCCGCAGACATGGGTGGCATCCGGTCACTTAGGCGGCTTCTCCGATCCGCTGATGGACTGCCGCGAATGTCACGAAAGATTCAGAGCTGACAAGCTCATTGAGGACTGGTGCGGTGAGAACGGGTTTGAACTTCCAAAGCCAATCGATGCTTTTTCGCAGGAAGAAATGAAGAACTTCATCGACGAAAAGAACATCGCTTGCCCGACATGCGGAAAGCATAATTTCACAGATATTCGTCAGTTCAATCTGATGTTTAAGACATTCCAGGGCGTTACCGAGGATGCGAAGAACACCGTATACCTCCGTCCTGAGACTGCGCAGGGTATATTCGTTGATTTCCCTGCAGTTCAGAGAACAACACGTAAAAAGATGCCGTTTGGTATCGGTCAGATAGGTAAGTCGTTCCGTAACGAAATCACACCGGGTAACTTCATTTTCCGCGTTCGTGAGTTCGAGCAGATGGAACTTGAATTCTTCTGCGAGCCGGGCACAGACCTCGAATGGTTCAACTACTGGAGAAAGTTCTGTAAGGACTGGCTCCTGTCACTTGGCATGAAAGAGGAGAACCTGCGTCTGCGTGACCACGATCCTGAAGAGCTCTGCTTCTACTCAAAGGCAACAACAGACTTCGAGTTCCTCTTCCCGTTCGGCTGGGGCGAGCTGTGGGGCGTTGCCGACAGAACAGACTACGACCTGACTCAGCACCAGAACACATCCGGCAAGGATATGACCTACTTCGATCAGGACAGAAACGAGAGATACATTCCGTATGTTATCGAGCCGTCGCTTGGTGTGGAGAGATGCTTCCTCGCATTCCTCTGCAACGCGTACGAAGAGCAGGTTATCGGCCAGGACAAAAATGGTGCGGACGACATCAGAAACGTGCTGCATCTCCACCCGGCACTTGCACCGTTCAAGTGCGCAGTACTGCCGCTTTCAAAGAAGGAAGAGTGCACATCTGTCGCGGAGCCGCTGTTTGAGGAGCTTTCACAGCACTTCATGGTTGACTACGACGCTGCAGGCTCTATCGGAAAGCGCTACAGAAGAGAAGACGAAATCGGTACACCGTTCAGTATTTGCGTAGACTTCGAATCAAAGGAAGACAAGTGCGTAACGATTCGCGACCGTGACACAATGGATCAGGTTCGCATTCCTATTTCCGAAGTTCGCAGCTACATAGAAGAAAGACTTAAGTTTTAATTAGTTCCAAACAGTCGAAAGACTTTTAAGATTTTATGATTCAAATTAAAAAAGGAGATAATGACAAAA
>JAEEGL011760368.1_pt1 | contig 12264 bp, 13 predicted proteins | sample 9134231 | NCBI WGS metagenome assembly JAEEGL01 (sample SAMN16246548, study PRJNA631951) | gut metagenome | biome: gut microbiome; feature: rumen; material: fiber-attached | host: Bos | place: Iran: Karaj | collected 2018-10
CCTTATCAGAGGACGGCGAGGACAGGGCTGATGGCAGCTGGGCTTGCATTTTTGATGCCGGGCTTGGCCATTGGGACAGCAGGGCTTGCATTTCTGTTGCAAAGTAAGCGAAAAAAGGGGGAAAGAAAAAGGATTTTCCCCTATATTGCGGGGGAAAATCCCTAAAAAGCTTGTTTTATCATTGCCGACGGCAGCTTTGGTTATTGGCAAAGCCGCTGCGCCAGATTTAGAATTTGAAGCCTACGCCAAGGTTGGCATAAACAAAGTTGCTCCACACGCCCGGCTGATATTTCACCTCGGCCATGAGGAAAAGGTTGTCGGTGAGGCCCAACTGTGCGCCGCCACCCACCTGAAAACCAAAGTCGGTGTAGTTGCTGGCACTGTAGTGGAGACTTGACTTTCCGAAATTCGCGGTGTATTCCTCCGACTTCACGAAACTGACACCCACACCAGCTATGGGATAGACAAAGAATCGCTCACCCACATTGACCAGGTAGTGAACATTGGCAAAGGCCATGACATCCGACGCATGCTCTTTCACAGGCCAATAGTCGCCCTCAACTTCGGCACGGATGTGTTTGGTGATGTTATACTGGGCTTTGAGTCCAAAACCGATGCGCGACTCATTGAAACCGAACGAGCCTTTGGCTCCAACGGCAAAGTCGCCTGCCTGCTGGGCGTATGCGCCCAAACTGAGCAGGGCTACACACAATGTAACTAATAACTTTTTCATATCGTCGTTTTGTGTTTAAATGATTTTATCGAATATCTCCTTAATCCCTACAACCAGGAAAAGACGTATATATATTAATACGGTACAAAGATACTATTTTTTCCGCAGAAAACCTTTTATGTCATTAAAAAAACTAAAAAACATGCACGATTATTGATGTTTGACAGAAAATGAACCGAAAAGCATCTGTACATAGCTCCATTCCGCACGAACAAACCACAACGGAAAGGAAATGAAAAACTATGTTAAAAATACGAGGAAAAGCATACAACCTATAAAACAAAACACTATCTTTGCAATATCAAAATGATATCAACTTCATAACTAACAAAAATCAATTAGACAATGGAAACAAAAAACGAATTCTCTTTCAACGGATCAGCCTTCAACGGATTTCTTATGCTGGCTGTCAACCTCATCGTGCTGCTGCTCTCGGCTGTGCTGGTCATCTATGGCATTTTGGTGGAGCCCATCGTCATTCTGGCTGGCCTTTTCCTTTTGCTGGTTAACATCATCATGTGGTGCGGATTCCTGATGCTGGAACCCAACGAGGCACGCGTGCTGACATGGTTCGGAAAATACAGTGGCACGTTCACCCGCACAGGTTTCTACTGGGTGAACCCTTTTTACACCTCGAAAAAACTGTCGCTGCGCGCCCGCAACCTTGACGCAGAGCCCATCAAAGTGAACGACAAGACAGGCAACCCCGTCATGATTGGCCTGGTGCTGGTGTGGCGGCTGAAAGACACCTACAAGGCCATGTTTGAAGTCGATTCGCTCACCATGGCCAGCAATCCCACCGAGCTTGGCGGTTCGGCCAAGAGCGTGATGAACGCACTCGAGAAATTTGTGCGCGTGCAGAGCGACGCCGCCCTGCGCCAGGTGGTAGGCCAATACGCCTACGACGATGAGGACGAAAAGGGCGACAACCCCACCCTGCGCTCGAGTGCCGACGAAATCAACGAGCAACTGGAACAAAAACTCGACGAGCGGCTTGCCATGGCTGGTATCGAAGTGGTGGAAGCGCGCATCAACTATCTGGCCTACGCCCCCGAAATTGCCGCCGTCATGTTGCGCCGCCAGCAGGCTTCGGCTATCATCACTGCCCGCGAGAAGATTGTCGAGGGTGCCGTTTCGATGGTGAAGATGGCGCTGCAGAAACTCTCCGACGAGGATGTTGTAGAGCTGGACGACGACAAGAAGGCCGCCATGGTGAGCAACCTGATGGTAGTGCTCTGTGGCGACGACGCTGCCCAGCCTGTAGTGAACGCCGGAACGCTGAACCACTAAAACACGCATGGCAAAAAAAGAAACAAAAACCAAAAATTTCATCCTTCGTGTAGATTCCGACACGATGGACGCTATTGAAGCGTGGGCCGCCGATGAGTTCCGCAGCACCAACGGGCAGCTGCAATGGATTATCACCGAGGCCCTACGCAAGGCGAAACGACTGCCCAAGCGAAACGAAAGGAAAACCGACCAGAAAGGAGACCCGCAAAATGATGATCAACCGCAAACGTAACAAGACTCCCGACAACAGCATCACCCGAATGCCACGCACACTGGAAAGCACGGTGTTCGAGTTGCTCACCCTGATGCTCATCATCGTGCTTTGGGCTGTAGCAGTCTTAGCCTACAGCCACGCGCCCGAAGTCATCCCTGTCCACTTCGACGTAGAAGGCAATGCCAACGGCTACGAAAGTCCTGTGAGCCTACTGATGGTTGCTGCCATCGGGACGCTCATCAGCGGGCTCATGCTGGCCGCGGCCTACGCGCCAAAGCAAAAATCGAAGATGGGCTCAAAAATCAACAACTATGCCCAAATGGTAGTGGTGGCTCGCATGCTGCGCGTGATGGCTGTGCTCTTGGTGACGCTGTTCATCTGCATCGAAGTCATGATGAGCCAGCCCGACGCCCGGATTCCGAAAATCCTCACCGTAGTGCTGGTAGCGCTCATAATGGCAACACCTATTGCCGGGGCTATTGCCGTTAGCTGCAAACGTTAGTGCCCCACCCTCGATTTTGGGACACGGAGCATAAAAACATGTGCAAATAGTTTGAGTTTTGCAAAAAACTTACTATTTTTGCAAACAGATAACCACCAACAACAAACCATTAACATTAACTTTAAAACACAGAAAAATGGGATTACTTTTTTCTATTATCGTAGGCGCTGTTGCCGGCTGGCTGGCTGGTAAAATTATGCGCGGAGGCGGCTTCGGTTTCCTCATCAATCTGCTGCTCGGATTAGTGGGCGGCGCAGTAGGCGGATGGCTTTTCACACTTCTCGGCATCAATTGGGACAACGGCTGGATAGGCCAGATTGGCACAGGCGTGGTGGGAGCCGTAGTAGTGCTTTGGGTGGCTTCGCTATTCAAGAAGTAACCACCCCACAATTAAGAAAAACAAAAAACACAGGCTAAAGCAACAAGCCAACCTTACATTGTATGGAAAACAACAAGCTAAAAGCTTATTTGAACGACATCGGCAACGGCGAGCTGCTCAGCGACGAGCAAGAGCAGCAGCTTGCCGTGCGCATAGAGGCGGGCGACGATGAGGCCGCAGGGCAGTTGGCGAGTGCCAACCTGCGCTATGTGGTGAGCGTGGCCAAGGGCTATGCTGGCCGGGGGCTGGCACTCGACGACCTGGTGAGCGAAGGCAACATGGGGTTGCTGCGCGCCGCAGCCAAATATAAGGGCACGCAGAAAAAACGCTTCGTGGTGTTTGCCGCACCTTTTGTGCGCGAGAGCATAGAGCGCGCCATCAGCGAACAGGCAGGCCTCAGCAGCATGCCTACAGAGAAGGCTGATGCCGAGAAGTCACGCAACAAGGTGCGCTCGGTAGATGAGCCGATTCCGGCGGGCAGCAAGAACAGCTTCAGTCTGCTGCATGTGCTGGAAGACAAAGATTCGCCACGAGCCGACGTACAGGTGGAGCAAACCACGCTGACCGACGAGATGATGCAGTCGCTCAGTCTGCTCAACGAGCGCGAACAGCAAGTGGTGCGCCGCTGCTACGGAGTGGAATGCGAACCGCTTACCATGGCCGAAATCGGAGCCGAAATGGGACTCAAGCGCGAGCGTGTGCGCCAAATACGCGACAAAGCCCTGAGAAAGATGAGAAAGGGGCGCCCATGAACCTCGAGAACGTGCTGTTGAACGACAAGGAAATCAAAGACAAACGTCTGGCCGTATTGTTGTCGGGCGGTGTAGATAGCTCGGTGGTGGTTTACGAACTCGTGCGCCACGGGCTGCAGCCCGATTGCTTCTACATAAAAATCGGTCCTGAGGAAGAGGAAGAGTGGGACTGCTCTAGCGAAGAAGACATGGAGATGGCCACCGCCGTGGCTCACAAATACGGATGCCGTCTGCAAGTGGTCGATTGTCATCGCGAATATTGGGACGAGGTGACCCGCTACACCATGGACAAGGTGCGCGCCGGGCTCACTCCAAATCCCGATGTGATGTGCAACCGACTAATAAAGTTTGGCGCATTCGACCAGAAAATGGGGCACAACTACGACCTCATAGCTACAGGCCACTATGCCCAAACGGAAATCATTGACGGACGCAAATGGCTCACCACGAGCCCTGACCCCGTGAAAGACCAAACCGACTTTCTGGCACAGATTGAGACGTGGCAACTGAAGAAAGCGCTTTTCCCCATCGGACACTTCGTGAAGGACGAAGTGCGCCAGATAGCAGAGCGCGAACATCTGGTGAACGCCCGCCGCAAGGACTCACAGGGCATTTGCTTCCTCGGAAAAATCAATTACAACGACTACCTGCGACGCTATCTTGGCGAGAAGCCCGGCGACGTGGTGGAACTGGAATCAGGACGCCGCATCGGCGAACACCGGGGCCTGTGGTTCCACACCATCGGCCAGCGCAAGGGCCTCGGCTTTGGGCAGGGCCCGTGGTTTGTGGTGAAAAAAGATGTCGCGAACAACATTCTCTTTGTCAGCCATGGCTACGACCCGCAGACAGCCTACAAGAGCCAATTTGGCGTTGCCGATTTCCACTTCCTCACCGAGGGCATCACACAGCTACCCTGTCGCGTGACATTTAAGATTCGGCATACGCCCGAGTATCATCCCGCCACTGTTGAGCCGCGCGAAGAAGGAGGGTTCACGGTAGTTTCCGCCCACCCCATCCACGGCGTGGCTCCTGGCCAGTTCTGCGTCATTTACGACGAGCAGCACCACCGGTGTTTTGGCAGCGGCGAAATCACCATCTGACAAAGCAGAATGCTCATCCACCAAAACAGGTGGCATGCAAAACTGCTCATCTGCAAAGTTGCAATTATCTGAAACAAAGAATTATAAAAACAAAGCCATGTTACTGACAACAACTCCTACCATTGAAGGCCACACCATTCGCGAATACAAGGGTTTGGTGACTGGCGAGACTATTATTGGTGCTAACTTCTGGAAAGACTTCAAAGCCAGCATCCGCGACATTGTGGGTGGACGCAGCGGCTCGTATGAGCGTGTGTTGCGCGAGGCCAAGGACACGTCGCTACGCGAAATGGAAGACCGTGCCCGTGAAATGGGAGCCAATGCCATTGTGGGCATCGATATTGACTATGAGACCATCGGTGCCGAGAATGCCATGCTGATGGTGGCAACCAGCGGCACGGCGGTAGTAATTTAGAGAGACGTGTCTGGTGTGAAGGATACCAACTCCTTCCAACAGGCACCGAAGTCGGCCATACAGTTGAAAACGAGGCTTGCTCCCTCGTCGGCTAGCACTTGATTGGGCAGTGGACCCGTGTTCACACCCACGGTAAAGATGCGGGCGGCAACAGCTGCCCTTACGCCCAGCGGTGCATTTTCAACCACAATGGCTTGCCAGGGCTCCACCCCGCATTTCCTAAGCCCCATGAGATAAGGCTCTGGATGGGGTTTGCCGTGGCTCACGTCGAAACTGGTAACGACCAAATCCTCGGCTACAAGCCCACGAAAATCGCTTGTCAGCTTATCGAGCAGTGTATGCTGACCGCTACCGGTAACCACGCCGATTTGCAGCCCTGACTGTTTGATTTTCTGCATCAGCTGCTCCACTCCTTCCATTTTTTTGGCAGGCAGACAGGCCGCAAACAGCGAAGTTTTGAGCTGATACATTTGCTGGGCTTCGTCGGCAGTGAGTTCGCGGTGCCATTGTTCGTGCGCCAACAGCTTGATAGTTTCAACGCCGCGCATGCCTTCGTAACGAAAAGCATCGGCTTCAGCCATTTCTATTCCACACTGCTTCATGGAGCGATGCCAACTGACAGCGTGATTGGGCATGCTGTCGTAGAGCACACCGTCCATATCAAAAAGCACGGCTTTGGGGCAAAAAGTCCCAAAGCCGTGCTTTTTCAAATATTGCTGAATGCTTGATTGAATGTTCATCACAGAGAGTTTGGGTTATGCCTCGCTGGCCAGACGCTCCTTGATGGCTTTCGAGTCGGCCTCGTAGCCGGGTTTGTCGAGCAGGGCAAACATATTCTTCTTGTAGGCTTCTACGCCGGGCTGGTTGAACGGGTTAACGCCAAGCACATTGCCGCTGATGCCACATGCAATCTCGAAGAAATAGATGAGCTGGCCAATATAGTACTCGTTAAGCACAGGAACCGAAATGCGAATGTTGGGCACTCCGCCATCCACGTGAGCCAGACGCGTTCCGAGCTCAGCCATCTTGTTGACTTCATCAACACGCTTGCCTGCCAAGAAATTCAGCCCGTCGAGATTCTCCTCGTCGCTGGGGAAAAGCAGCTGGCGGTTGGGCTGCTCTATTGAGATGACCGTTTCGAAGATGGTGCGCTCGCCCTCCTGAATCCACTGTCCCATGGAGTGCAGGTCGGTGGTGAAATCGCACGATGCGGGGAAAATACCCTTGTTCTCCTTGCCCTCACTCTCACCGTAGAGCTGTTTCCACCATTCGCTGATGAAGTGGAGCTTGGGCTGGTAGTTCACCATGATTTCTATTTTCTTGCCAGCGCCATAAAGGCCGTTACGCACAGCAGCATACTGAGCAGCAGGGTTCTCGTCGAAAGCAACATCCTTGCCACAGGCTTTCTCCATGGCCTGGGCACCCTCAACGAGCTTCACGATGTCGAAGCCGGCGCAAGCAATGGGAAGCAGGCCCACCGGTGTGAGCACCGAGAATCGTCCGCCCACATTGTCGGGAATGATGAAACTCTTGTAACCCTCCTTGTCGGCGCAGGTGCGGGCAGCACCGCGCTTAGCGTCGGTAATGGCCACAATTACTTTCTTGGCCTCTTCCTTGCCGCGCTGATCCTCGCACTGCTTTTTCAGCAGACGGAAAGTAAGGGCGGTTTCGGTGGTGGTGCCGCTCTTAGAAATATTGATGACACCAAATTTCTTTCCTTTCAGATATTCGGTGAGCTCAGAGAGATAATCCTCGCCGATGTTGTTACCGGCAAAGAGAATAGTGGGATTTTTGCCGTTGCCCAGCAGCCAGGCAAAACTGTTGCCAAGGGCCTCGATCACCGCGCGGGCACCCAGATAGCTGCCACCAATGCCAGCCACCACCACAGCCTCGCAATTCTCGCGAAGCGTGTTGGCACAATCCTGTATCTCCTGCAGGAAATCGCTGCTAATGCTTGAAGGCAGATGCAACCATCCTAAGAAATCGTTACCGGGGCATGTGCCGTTCTCCAATGCCTCCTGAGCGGCTTTTACCTGTGGCTCGAAAGCCTTCACTGCGCCCTCGCCGAGGAAACACGCAGCCTTTGTGATGTCAAGACAGATGTTCTTCATTTGTGTGTGATTTGTTTTTGTTCTTTATGTTTGATTATTAGTATTAGCTCTTGTCGGCAAAATTACAAAAATAAGCCGAAACCACAAAGGATTTCGGCTCGAAATTTTATGTAGTAAAAGAATTGTTATTATGTCATTTTGTATTGTTCATGGCTACCAGTCCTTTTTCCATCAGAATGGGCAGCACGTTGGCGGCCGACTGGCGGTTGTGCTTGGCACTGACGGCATTGTATTTGGCCAGCAGGTCGGCATCGTTGGCCAGCAGGTTGCCGATAAACTCGTCGTTCATTCGGGTAACAGCAGTTTTACCCTTTTCGTTGGCATTGCCGTCAAGAAGGTAGCATACCTTGCCGCTCAGGCTCTCACCTGTAATCCAAAGGGCTGCGGAGCCGACATGCAGAGCAATATCTGTGGCCAGGTCTTTGACAAAGATACCAGCAACATCCATGCCCAAGCTTAGCAGGAGTGGACCACTGCAGGCTTTGTAGGCCAACACGCAAATCTTGTCGTTGTCGTAGGGCACGGCCTGAGTGTAGCTTGAGATGTCGAGTGGAATGTCCTTGCAGCGCAGGTTGCGACAGTTGACGAATAGCTGGTCACCAAATTTCACTGCGAAGGCCTCTTTTTTCAGCACCTTGTCGGCAATTTTATCGCCTGTGCGGAAATAAATGTAGTTGTCGCCTGTTTTCAACTGGCAGGCCTGCATGGTGCGGCCTTCAGTGAGTTTCTCAACGGGTGTCCACTTGTCGGCTACAAAATCGGCGTAGTTCATACAGTACTTTGCAACTTGTGCCTGAGCAAAGAGTGACAGGCAGCAGAAAAATGCTAAAACAAATACATTCTTTTTCATTTTGATTTCTGTTTTTAAATTATTGTTTTTTTGTTGTTTTGTTTCTGTTTGACGATGCAAAGGTATGGCGGACTCCGACATGCAGCAAACAATTTGTCCAAAACTCACAAAAGAACTTAGGACAAAAACAGAAATATGTGACAAACGGTGAAAACAGTCTTCAAACTTGTCCGAAAACTGCCAAAAAACCTGTTTGAAACGCGTTTTAATCGGTTGTTTCTAAAATAATCTGGCAAAATGCTCCTTATGTTGGTTTATTTTTCTTACCTTTACGGCTGGAAAATAATAAATGTTTAATATGGCCAAGAAAAAAGACAAAAACCATCTTCCTGATAATATGGGGATGTTCAAAAAACAAGCTTTTGAGGAAGGAATGAAACACCTTGATTCAGAACAGCTAAAAATGATGAAAGAACTCGGCATCAACAGTTTTGACGATTTGATGGGAGTTTTAGCATTGACGGGCATCAATATGGATAAATTCATCGATTCTATTCAAAACGACGAAGAGTTTCCTGAAACCGATGAGGAGTTTCGCAAGCGTTTCTTTGACGACGATTGGGAAGACGAAGACGATGATTTTGACGACGACGATGACTGGGATGACGACGACGAATTCGACTCAGATGACGACGAATTCGACTCAGATGACGATGACGACGATAGCGAAGACGACGACGATTGGGATGATGACGAAGAGGACATCACTTGCGTACTGCACGACACCAAACCGCAGGAGTTTCATCTGCGAGTGAAACTCAACAATGCCCCCGTTCCTGTTTGGCGTGAGATGAAAGTTCCTTCCAACCTTTCGCTTGAGGCTTTTGCCTTTCTGCTTCAGGACATCATGGGGTGGCATCATGAGCACCTTCACCAGTTTATTCAGAAAGACGTGCACTATGTTTGTCCAAGAGATTTGGAATATTCAAAGCAAAGCCTTTTCCCCCAACGACACATTGACCACGATGCCAACAAATTTCATCTTGGCAACGTGTTTCAGGAGAAAGGCGACCGCATTGTGTTTGAATACGACTTTGGGAACTCGTGGTATCACGACATCTGGCTCAAAGGTGTGCGCGACTATGAAGAGGGCGAGCAGCCTAAGGCGCGTCTGCTAAAAGGTAAAGGCGCCTGTCCGCCCGAAGACTGCGGCGGTGTGTGGGGATATGCCAATCTGCTTGAATTGGCCTCCAAAAAGCGCAAGAGCGCAGACGAGAAAGAACGACTGGAGTGGTATGGCATTGACCAACACTTCGACCCCAACTTCTTCGACCAAGAGGAAGAGGAGTATTTTATCGAAGAAACTTGGGAAGACCTTATGTCTCTCGACAAAGAACTGAGACAAGAAAAATAGGAGCACCCTTTTATTTGTGTATCTGGCAGTTTTTTCAACCCCGTCTCTTCCGTTTTATCACAAGATAAGCAATGACGGGCAAAGCCACCAGTAACAAACAAAGGGTGACAGCTACAGCGGCGACAGCGAGAAATTTGTTGTCGCTGTCTTTTTTTGTTATCGACGATATACTCTTATCAGTATTAGAATTCTTTGAGTCTGCATTTTGCAGTTCACTTTGAATCAGCTGCTCGTTCCAGTCACTCATGTAGTCAGCAAAACTCGCCTCGGTGACAAGCTCAGGATTGAAGAGTCCTTGTTTGATGCGGGCGGCAATAGTGATGTGGCTGTCTTTGTCGAAAGGTTTCAGGGTAAAGGCTAAGATATTGTGGTTTTCGCTGACGAGGGTCTTGCCTTTAAAGCCCGAACTCCTTAACCGTGTGTTTTCTGTGGTGAACTGCACGTCATGATCGCCATAAACAATCACCTCGGCAAAGCGAGGCAATGGATAAACACCAGGCGAAATGAACTCATGCAGAAATCCGTCGGCATCGCTGAACCTGCGCAACAGGTTGGTGATGGTGTAGCTGATGTAGAACACACGGTAGCCGTTTTCGGCCAGCCCCCAGTGCATGATGTAGTTGTTTCCGCCCGTCTTTTCGATAGCGCACTTGTTGAGTTTATCGTACCGCGACCAGCGTGTGTCCCAGTTGGGAGAGTTTTTGAGGTAGTAGTTCTCGTTTTCGCGCGACACGTGATAATCGTTCACCTTGCAGCCGTCGGGCACAGTGAGCGGAATGAAACATTCAGAGCTTTCCTGGTCAGCTGTTACGTGGCTGCGGGCGGTGACTATAGCGTCGCCGTTGTCCGTCAGTCTCACTACTACATAGAGCGAATCCATCACTGGTCCCGCCTTTAATAAAGAAGGAGCAAATGAAAAAAACACACAGAGGAACAGAGTAGAAAAAGGTGCAAACGATGCTCTCATCTGGGTGGCTCGAAGATTAAAGATGAAAGATGAAAAATTAAAGATAAAAGTTCAAGGTTCAAAGATGAATGTTCAAAGATCAAAGATCAATGTTCAAAGTTCAATATTCATTACCTAAAGCTGTCGGTGAGCAGTTTGATTTCAATCTGCGGGCTGATGCGCTCGTAGAGAATGTTATAGACGGCGTCGAGTATGGGCATGTTGACGTGCATGTGGCGGTTAATTTCCTTCATACACTTGGTGCCAAAGTAACCTTCGGCAATCATTTCCATCTCTATCTGGGCCGACTTCACCGAGTAACCTTTTCCGATCATGGTGCCAAACGTGCGGTTGCGCGAGAAATTGGAGTAGCCCGTTACGAGCAGGTCGCCAATATAAACGCTGTCATACACGTTGCGCTCGATGGGGTGCACGGCGGTGAGGAAACGCGACATTTCCTGCACGGCGTTCGACATGAGCACGGCCTGGAAATTGTCACCGTACTTCAAGCCCGAGCAGATGCCGGCAGCAATGGCATAAACATTCTTCAGCACCGACGAATACTCTATGCCTATCACGTCGCTCGACGTTTTGGTCTTGATATACTCGCTGGCCAGCACTTGGGTAAAGGCTTTGGCTTTTTCCTGGTCAGAGCAGCCCACAGTGAGGTAACTCAATCGTTCGAGTGCCACTTCCTCAGCGTGACTAGGGCCACCGATGCAGGCCAGATTATCGTAAGGCACGTCATACACGCGGTGGAAGAATTCCGAGCACGACAGGTTCTCGTCGGGCACGATGCCCTTGATGGCCGTCACGACGAATTTGTCGCGGATACGCGTCTTGAGTTTCTTCAGATGGTTCTTCAGGTAGGGCGACGGCGTGACGAACACCAGTGTGTCGTAGGCCTCCACAATACGGTTCAGGTCGCTGGAGAACCAAATTTCGTCAAGATTGAAGTGCACACTGGTAAGATAGGCCGGATTGTGACCCATGCGACGGAAGTCCTCAATACGATCGTCGCGTCGCATGTACCACCCTATGTGGTGCGTGTGCCCCACAACGATTTTGGCAATGGCCGTAGCCCACGAGCCTCCGCCAATAATGGCTATCTTTCCGCAGTTGAACATTATATAACTATTACATAAAACATAGTAACATACGAACAATTCAGAAACTCACTATTCATTTAACGCGGTTGCCTTGTTGTTAGTATGCTACTATGCCGCTTTTTTTATTCTGTTGCTTTGTCAATCCATGCCTGCACGTCGTTGACGCTGGGTTTCTGCATGTCGAGCTTATAGCGTTTCACGATGTCGCCTATTTTCTGCTGCAGACCCTGGGCTTTCTCTTCCTTGATGTTCTGCACCAGGTTGAAGCCGGCTTTGCGCAGCACGGGCACCCACTCTTCGCCTACGCCTACGGCAGCCCACTCCTGCACGCTGCTCTGCGGGGCCTTCTTTTCGGGTTTCATCTGCGGGAAGAACAACACTTCCTGAATAAACGTCTTGCCCGTCATGAGCATCACCAGACGGTCGATGCCAATGCCGATGCCGCTGGTCGGAGGCATGCCATACTGCAGGGCACGCAAGAAGTCCTGGTCGATGATCATGGCCTCGTC
>JAEEGL012134198.1_pt1 | contig 12264 bp, 8 predicted proteins | sample 9134231 | NCBI WGS metagenome assembly JAEEGL01 (sample SAMN16246548, study PRJNA631951) | gut metagenome | biome: gut microbiome; feature: rumen; material: fiber-attached | host: Bos | place: Iran: Karaj | collected 2018-10
AGAAATTCTACTATGTGACTACTTCAGGCGGATATATCGGCGACTTCGATTTCGGGTTCCAGTATGCCAAGGCTTTAACAACAAAGCTTTACGGAATTCCAGAGGCAGAGTGCATCAGAAAAGAAGGTCTGGATATAGTATGACTTCTGATTTTGAGACCTTTACAGAAAAGGCAGGGAAAGTCAAAACCCCCTGCTATATCATCGACACCGACAAGCTGACAGCAAACTTCAAAAACATAAAAGAAAAGGCCGACAAGGCTGGACTTTCGCTTCTGATGGCCATGAAAGGGTTTCCACTGGCACAGGCATTTCCGTTTATAAAGCCCTTTGTTGAGGGTATCTCCGCCTCTGGGCTTTTCGAGGCAAAGCTGGGAAGCCGCCTTGGAAAGGAAGTTCACATTCACACTCCTGCCTATAAGGCTGAAGATGCCGCAGAAATCGCCGCTCTGTGCGATTACATTGTTTTAAATTCACCACAGCAGGCAGAAGTTTTCAGTGGTGTTGCAAGCAGCAGAAATCAATTTGCCCTGCGGCTTAATCCAGAAATCAATGCGGTAAAAGAAGCAGTCTACAATCCCTCTGGCCGTTTTTCCCGATTCGGCCTTACAAAGACTGCTCTTTCAGAAGTGCCGGCAGACATAATGGGCCGTATCTCAGGCTTCCATATCCATGCCCTGTGCGGAAATTCTTCCAAAGATTTCAACACGCTGATTTCTGCAGTCATAGAAAAATTCTCGGACTATTTACCTTCTGTCTCCTGGATAAACTTAGGCGGTGGGCAGGCACTTACCGACTCTGATTTTGACTTTGCCCATTTCCAGGCTAATCTGGATATACTTCACACAAAGTATCACTTAAAGACCTACATTGAGCCATGTGAATATCTGGTTATGGAATCAGGCTTCATGGTCGTTACAGTGCTGGACATAGTGCATAACGAAAAGGATATAGCGATTCTTGATACTTCTATTTCCTGCCATGCCCTTGATGTCCTTAAGAATTATTACCAGCTTCCTGTGGCCTTCCCAGAAAGCGGTCGCCCGGGGCAGAAAGCCTACAGTTACCTGCTTGCGGGAAACAGCTGTCTTGCAGGAGATGTGTTCGGCGAATACACTTTTTCTGCCCCGCTGAAGCCTGGCGACAAGATTATTTTTGGCGACATGGGCTCCTACTCCTTTGCACAGCAAAACTATTTTAATGGAATCAACTTCCCAGACATCGCTTTTTACAGTAGGATGTCTGGGTTAAAGCCTGTTAAAAAATACACCTATGAGGATTACGAAAAAGTATATGACTGACTATGAAATAGAGATGGAACTGGATGAGACGTTGGAAGAATTCAGAGGACCGAATACCCCTGTAAATCTTTCCTACTGGAATTCCGGTTCTGAATATAAGGCACAGATAAAAAAGATTCTCAAGCTTGAGGGCGAACAGGATATATTTGACTATCATTATTATTTTCCGGAAGATATCAAGAAGAAGATTGCTCAAAAACTGGGATTTTCTGCCGGCGACTATAAAAAAGCATTTTTCCATGCACTTTCCCAAAGCACTCTTTCTATTGCATTGATTTCAGTGCTTCTTTCAAGAATGAAGGTGAAACTTGGAATCGTAGCTCCTGTTTATTTTTCAGTTCTTGACTGCTGTGATAATCTGAAAGTGCCCTATAAAGTCTTTGACGGCTTTCTGCCAGACCTGAAGGATACATTTGACGAAGATGCACTCTTGAAGTCTGACTGCGGTGCTTTCTGGTTCACATCGCCGGTCAATTCCTGCAGCATTCATTTCAGCAAGCAGGTAAGGGACATTATTCAAAAACTTCTGGTTGCTGGGAAAATCGTGATTCTGGATGAATCCCTGACTGTAAACAGCAAGGAGCTGGCCCGGACATTCGGCGTACAGGAAAATCTGATATATATCTACAGCCCTCATAAGAGCCTTGGTCTTCAAGGAATAAAATTCTCTGCCCTTGTAGCAGACAAAAAATATTACGATGAAATCAACAACCTGATAGACAGTTTTGGCGGATCTCTCAATTACTCATGCCAGCAGGGGGTATCTCATTTTGTCTCAAAGAACTTTGATGAATGCCTGTCCATTTACAATCAATTCTGGCGGGAGAATTTTTCTGCGGTCAAAAACATTTTGGCTTCCTATGGTTTTGCATCCGTTCCTCAGGAGATTTTCGGCCATTACGCCATAATCTTTGTAGACGGCACAATTGATGACAGAGCTTTTGTTGACGCCATGAAGAACCTGATGAAAGAAAGGGGCTACTTTGTATATCCCGGCAGCATGCAGGGCTTTGGCTCAAAACAGCGTTTCTGCTTCCGAATAAACCTGCTTCTGAACAGATCAGATCTGGAACAGGGGCTCAAAGCTGTCCTTGATTATTTTAAGGACAACTTAGGGGCAGTCAGATGATTCCATTTTTAAAGCGTTTAGCAGAGGTGGCAAAAACATACCCGGCGCGCGCGGCAGCCGTTGACCATGACGGTGAGCGCACAACCACATATGAAGCGCTCAATGACTGTTCAAGCCGCGTAGCTTTCTATCTGCGGACACTGGGCTTGAAAAAAGAGGATGTAGCAGCCATCAATCTTGAAAAATCCATGGAATATGTGGCGGTGCAGCTGGGGGTAATAAAATGCGGCTGTGCCTTCGTGCCGATTTCCGATGCAATGGGAAAGGAGCGCATAGAGCATGTGCTTAACGACTCTGGTGTCCGGTTTGTATTTGACAAAGCCCACTGGGATAAGGCCATGGAATGCCAGCCCCTTCCAGAAGCAGATTGGGCAGACAGCGATGAACACGACCTTGCCTTTATCATCTACACTTCCGGCAGTACAGGAATGCCCAAAGGAGTTGTGGAAGAATACGGTGCATACCGTTTTATGGCAAAGGGCACTGCCGAGGAAGTACTGGAGCCTTATACCATAAAGGATGACGCAATCCGCTTTGCAAACGTGGCCCCGGTAACATTCTCGGCCTTTACCATTATTAATGTGTGCATGGTCTGCGAGGCTTGGACTAACTGCATGGTCTCTGGCGAGGTCGTCAGAAATCCGCTGCTTTATATGCAGTTCCTGAAAGATCATCGGATTGATGCGATGTTCCTGACCGCATCACTGGTGAAGCCCCTTTCTGATAATGAGAGCCTTTCACCAAAAGTTATATATCTTTCTTCCGAGCGGGTAAGCGATGTGTACAGCTCAAGATTTGCAGTTTTGAACATCTACTGCAACTCGGAGCTTATGTCCACCGCCTGCAATTTTGTTATCGATAAGCCCTACGCAAACACGCCCATCGGTGCACGCTGTTCCTATACGGACATGATTCTGCTTGATAACGACAGTATTTCTGAGAAAGAGGGAGAAATCTGCCTGCATTTGCCATATTTCCGTGGTTACCTTAATCAGAAAGAGGAGAATGATAAAGCCTTCATCAACATAGGTGGAAAAAAATTCTTCCGCACCAGGGACTTTGCCCGCCGGGGAGAAGATGGGCTTTTATATGTTCTAGGCAGGGCAGATGACATGGTCAAGATCAACGGAAACCGTGTGGAGCCTGCCGAAGTTGAGACCGCCCTAAAAAAAGTGCTGGGAACGAATGTTGTGGCGGTAAAGGCATTTGAGAATAATGGCAAGTATTACCTCTGCGCCTATTACCAGAAAGAGAGCATCGTTCCCGAAGAGAAAATCCGTACATCTCTAAAAACGCTGCTCCCCGACTACATGATACCGGCCTATTATGTTCACTTTGAAAAAATGCCCCTGAACACAAACGGCAAAGTTGATAAAAAATCACTGACACCACCAGCTTTTGACAAGAATCATACCGAATATGTGCCGCCAGAGACCGAAACTCAGAAAATCCTCTGTTCTGCAGCCGAGGAGATCCTGGGAGATTTTTACGATGTGGGGAAAATAGGAATTGATGATGACCTGATACTGCTTGGAGGTGACAGTATATGTGCCATGAATCTGATAGCCGAGTGCAAGACCCTTCCTCTGTCCGTTCCACTGATCATTGGGAAGCGGACCATCCGCGCCATTGCAGAGGCGGTAGAGACTCTAAAGGCCCAGAATTCCCACCCAGGACAGGAGAAAATTCAACTTTCCAAAGCACCCCTCAGCGATATCCAGCTTTATATGCTCCGATGCGATCTGGCCTTCCCTGAAACAACAATGTTCAATATAGCGTATAAAATCACGCTGCAAGACAATGTGGATTTAACCCAGTTCGCCAAGGCTGTCAGAAAAGCTGTTTCTGCCCACCCTGCTCTATTGAGTGTCATAGAGAAAGAAGGCGGCACATACTATATGCGCTATGAGCCCCGTTTTGACAAGGAAATCCCTGTGGAGACCATGAGCGGGGATGAGCTTTCTGGGGTCTTAAAACACTTTGTAAATCCATTCCTGCTTGACGGAAGCCCACTTTTCCGCACCCGGGTTATCAGAACACCTGAGCAGAACGTTTTCCTTTTTGATGCATATCATGTCATCGCAGACGGAAATTCCATGGAAATTCTCATGGCCGATATTGCCCGCAGCCTGCAAGGCAGCACCCTTGCAGAAGACCTTACCTTTCAGACCCTGCAGAAAGAGGCAGATTTCAAGGGTACCGAAACCTATTCCCGTGATGTGGAATACTTCAGGAACCGTTACGACAAGGATGGATGGCACACACGCCCCAAGCCTGATTATGACACAGATAAGAATATCCTCGACACCATTACAGGCGATTTCCAGTTCTCCAAAGAGCGTGTTTTCACCCTCTGCAGAAACTATGGGCTGGGAAAAAATGATTTCTATGCTGTTGCGGCTGCCCTTGCCATTTCTATATACAACAAGACCCAGAATGTCATGCTCTCATGGGTATGGAATGGCCGGGAAGAAGCATCAGAGCAGCGTTCAATTGGGCTTTTCTACAAGGACTTTCCTATCGCCTTTACTATTGAGAATAAGACCAAGCTGAAAGACCTTCTTTCGCAGGCAAAGGAGCAGACGCTGGAGGGCATTGCCCATGGAAGCCTTTCCTATTTCGACAGACCAGGCCTTTACCAAGGGCATGATGTGCTCTGTCTCTTGTATCAGGGCGATATGTACAATTGTGATAAATACAGCAGCTTTATGAAAAAGACTGCTGTGTCCTTGGATACCGATGAATTCCCATGTGCCTGCGGCAATTCGCCGGAGCTTGAGATACTTGACAGCAGGGAAGAATTCGGGTTTATTTTTGATTATAACGCTGCAGAGTACAAACGGGAAAGTATGGAGAAGTTCCTGAGTCTTTTTGCCTATTCCTGCGAAATGCTTTTAAGGACGGAGGAAAAGCCTGATATTGCAGTCAGAGACATGAAAGCAAATGAGTAGTCAGTCAACATTCTTAAAACGAAAATTCTTCTCGCTGCTTATACCTGGAACAGTAAGCATGATTGTAGTCACGCTGCTCCTGCTTTCGGATTCTGTGATTGCTGGTCTTATGCTGGGTCAAGATGCAGTTGCGGCCATAAGCCTTGTCACTCCGGCTTATAGCTTGGCTGCTTTTTTTGCCGGCATGATTGCAAGCGGCGTTCCCATTCTCTACTCAAAAGCTATGGGAGAGTTCAACAAGAAAACGGCAGACCGCTATTTTGCACTGGGATTTACATCAGCTATTGCCATAGGAATCATTCTGACCCTCTCCGCTTCTATATTCGGCGATATCTACCTGCGTTCCTATAAAGCTTCCACAGCCGTATTCAATCAAGCGCACGCCTACTTTTTCTGGTATAAGTTTACCATTCTGCTCAGCGCCCTGAACATGCTTATCTCCGAGATGATACTGGCAGACGGCGACGAGACTCTAAGCCTTGTCTCAAGCTTAGTGCAGGTTGTTGGAAACATTGTACTCTCTGTTATCCTCTCCCACTTCTTCGGCATATCAGGAATTGCTTTCGCCTCTTTTGCGGGAACTGCTGTTGCTCTGATAATCGCATCCGTCCATTTTCTCAGAAAGACCAACTCCCTTAAAATAGGTTTTTCCTTTTCTTTCAGAGATCTTCTTCCTGTAGTAAAATACAGCATAATCGATGCAGGCTCCTACCTTTTTCTTGCCTGCTTTACTGTTGAAATAGAGCATTTTATAATAGTAACCTATGGCCAAGATATGCTTATTCTGGCCTCTGTATTCCTGCTTATAAAAGAATTCCAGATGGTGTTTGACGGCATCGGAGAAGCTGTTACCCCGATTATGAATATTTATGTGGGAGAAGAGTCCTGTCCGGCAATCCGAAAGTGCTACCGGCTTGCAAAAAGAACAGCAATCATCGAAGGGCTTATTATAACCCTGGTTATATTAGCATTCTCGCCCTTCATCGTAAAAATATATGGCATCACAGACCCGTATATAGTAGGCTTTGCTGACAATGGGGCAAAAATCATAGCACTTGGCCTTATTCATGTAAGCCTTCTGTATCTGCTTACGTCATACTACCTTATAATTGACAGAATTCTGCTGGGCTTTGTAATCAGCGGCCTTCGGGATATGATTGTCGCTCTGCCTCTGTGCATACTGTTTGGAAAGCTTTTCGGCGTATACGGAATGTTTGCAGGTGCTGCCTTGGCTCCTATTGCAGCTTATTATCTTTCACTTCTGTTCGTTCGTCTTAAATACGGTAAAGAAAATACGCCGCTTCTCCTTGCCGATCGTGAAAAATCATTAAAAGCTGCTTTCTACGAGTTTACCATTACCCCGGAAGCAGTCATTGCTGTTCAGACGAATATAGGGGATTTCCTGCGGGCAAACAATGTGGACAGGCAGCTGATTGCGAAAACCGAACTCCTAATTGAAGAGCTCTATATGCTGGTATACGAGCGGAATGATAAAAAGCCTACTGTCTGTGCAGAATGTACAGCCCTGATCCGGAACGACGGCATTCAGATTATCGAAAAAGACGATGGCCTTCTGTTCGATCTGACAGACGAGGATTCCCTGCCCAGCTCTCTGGGAGCTTTCGTAGTTGCAAGCTACATGGAAAAAATGAAAGGCAACAAAATGTACCTTACTACAATGAGCTACAACCGCAACACATTCAAAGTCAGGTAATCAATATGGAAACAAGATTCAAGAAGAAATCACAGATCTTCGACATCGGAATGACAGCTGCGGCGGCAGTGCTCTCGGTGGGCATCATGCTCTATGGAATCAGCCATTTTGGCCTCCGCGAGGCATGGCCTGAACTGGTGCTTAACCTGTGCTACATTGCATGCCTGGTGATGATGGTGATGTATTTCTTCAAACGGCTGGAGAGCCAGCATTTCAACTACTGGAGTTCGGTTTTTGTAGGCATTACAGTGCTCCTGCGGGACATCCTCTTTCCACCTCCATTGGAAAGTTATCCGCTCCATTTAGTCTGCCTTGCGCTGTCGGTGCTGCTGCTCCTTATGCTCACATTCTTCTATGCCCGCAAGGATTGGAAGAGCTACACCAAACGCAACCTGTGGCTGCTCTTTATCATTGATATGGTCATTGCCGGATTGTACAACTATGTTATTTACCGCTATCCCATCAATGAATATACAAACTATATGCTCACAGAAATCTGGATCCGCCCAACACTTATCTATGGGCTGGTAGCCTGCTTTGTATCAGAATGAGTATTTTGCCTTGAGTATTAAGCAGCTTAAATCCTTATAACTGCCGAATTGACCATCTTTATCAGGCCCTTCGAAATAGAATTCTCCTGTCAGGGACAGAGTGATGGAATCGGTGAACTTATACTCTACTATCAGCTCGGTGTTGGTTGAGAAATAGCGCAGGTCCATGGCAAATGAGCCCGACAGCGTAATGGTCTCGTTAAGGAAGGGCTTTTCCACGCTCAAGGTGGCCAAATGCTCGTAGGTATGCCGGTCCAGTGGGCTGTCAGAGCCGGTTACTACATCGGCTATATACTGGGCTGTGATAGTCCAGCCGCCGGCTGGTGTCCAGTCCAGGCCGCCAAGTGCCATAATCTGGTTGCGCTGTCTGGTACCCCCCTCAGAAGCCTGCATATACCGCTGGGGGAAGAAGGCAGACTCCAGCCGGAACACAAAGTCCCCTGCAGGAATGGCAGCATCGGCACCAATCATAGCCATACGTTTATATTTTCCTGCCATATCGGCAGTGTAGAAAGGCATATCATCCCAGCCGTAAAAGCCGTACAGGGAGAAATCGAAGGATGGCAGATAAGCACTGAACCTTGCTCCATATTCACCAGAGGCAAGATCTTTGTCCGGCATGTCGAAATCGGAATAGCGGCCCGGAGCATTGTCGAAGTCACCGAACATTACATCGTTAAGCGGGTTTCCCTCTGCCAGAGGCAGTGTGCTGGGAGTAAAGAAGGGAATCCAGTAAAAATCGGTCTGGGTGGATTCTCCTATGTACGAAAGCCGCACTGCATCAATACCAAGGCGGTTATCCTGATAATCGCTGTAAAGGCTGGATTCATCCTGGGGACACAGGATATCCACAATCTGCACATCATCGGCCTTGCCCCAGGCTGCAATCTGGCGTCCAACACGCAGTGCCAGCTTCTCGCCACGCCAGTCGAAATAGGCCTCCTTAAGGTTAAGGGAGAAATTGTTATTATCGCTGACAAAGGCAGAGGCCCCGTTTGAGCTCTGGCCTGCAAGGGCATCGTAAAGCAGTATGGTGTTTATATAGAGCATGGTCTCATCGGTATAGACCTTGAAAGTGGAATCGAAGCTGGTCTGCCCTACAAGCAAGTCGCCGCTGTTGTGGTGGGTGTTTGGAAGCCCCGCCCCGGCCTGGGTTATAAAGCTGCCGCTGTAGTCCAGTTCCTGGGCATAGGCTGCACCGCAAAGCAGAAATAGCACAAAGAAAACCAGTAAGAAGCGGCGCATCATTTAACCTGACCCCGCTCCAAAGCGCTTACAGTAAAGAAAGCCGGGTTTATATCGTTGTTGTACTGGATATCCTTCATCTCGTAAATAGTCTTATGATTGGTGGTAAGAGTGGTCATAATCATCTTCTGGGTGGTCCAGAAGCCGTCAATCTGCACTATATCCTGGCATTCCATTGTCTTGAAAAGCTTGTTCTGCTTGTCATAGTATTCACCTTTGTAGGTGACATAGTTATCCTTGCCTACCCACAGTATCCGGCGGCTTATCTTTGCACTCTTGTCCTTGGCTGTGCATTCAAGCTTCCAGCAGGCAATGCCATCTACAGTATCTTCGCCCAGAATGGCAAAGGTATCTTTTCCCACGCTCCGGTCTCCCATGTCGTCATATGTAAAGTCGGTTCCCTGGAAGTCGTCGTCCTTGCTGGAACCGGAGACACGGCGAACTTTTTTCATGGCAGGCAGATAGAGCCAGCTGTCGCTGTCTTTTGGAGAACCATCGGGGTTATCGGGATAATCGAAGGAAAGGTAGCTTACGCCGGCCACATCCTTAGGGGAACGGAATACTGTGACCCCTTTCTTGACTTCGCCCTCTTTCATATTATACTGGGCAATCTCCCGGACACGGCTTTTGCCTGCTTTATCTATAAGAGTAAGAGTTGCGGTATATGATGATGTGTTGCCGTCGGGAAGATCATAGGCAGCCTTGGCTATCTCGTCTGCATTCTGGGCATAGACGGCTGTTCCTGCAAGCAGCATGATTGCGGCACAAAGTAAGGTTATTTTTCTCATATTCACTCCTTGTTTCTTTCTTTTCCGAAAGGTTTGATAATATACAGCAACGCTGGTGTAATAGTATAGTCGGCAACCAAGGCCCCGGCAAGTCCTATGACGCACAGGACTCCGATTAAGTAGATAAAGTGCAATGGGCTTATGACATAGACAAAGAAGACAGAGCACAGGATGGCGGTGGTCATGAACATGGACTTACCGATCTCCCTGAAGGAAGTCTCCATGGCAACCTGATAGGATCCATATTTCTCAAGCCCGTATTTAAGATGAGTGGTCAGATGGATAGTGTCATCCACTGCTATACCCAGAATCATAGGCATTACTGTCATAGTTATGAAATCCAGATAATAACCCACATAGCCCATGAATCCGGCAATCAGGATAACTGGGGCAATGTTAGGTATCATGCCTATAAGACCGGTCTTCAGGCTGGCAAATGCCAATATAAGCATTATAGCTATTACAATGAAGGAGAAGAGGAAAGATTTTATCTCTCCATTGACCATACGTACCGACATTTCGGCAAACTCTATCATATCTCCCAGAATACAGCACTGGGCGTCGGGGAACAGCTCGGCCAACTCCTGCTTTATGGCAGCCACGTTCTTGACTGCCTCCTCCGACTGGAAACGGCTCATATCCACCATCATATTCACAATGCGGTAGTCGTCATCCATCATATCGGAGAAATCTTTGTGCATATCTATGTTTGAAAGCTCAATAAGCTGGGCCAGCACATATTCATCATCCGGAACTGTATAGAACTCGTTTTTCCCTTCGTTGAGGGCCCGGTTCATCTCCCGCAGGATATCCAGAACCGATGTAACCCGAGGCTTACCACCCGATATTTTGGTAAGAGAAAGGCCTCCCAGGAAAGTCTCCAGCTCCTGAAGCTTAGCTATCTGCTCAGGCTGCTTGAATTTATCAACATTATCCTCGTCATATGTAATCATGACCGAATAACTGTATTGGTTTCCCAGATCTTTCTTGACAAGCTCGTGCATAGCTTTTCCATGGGGCAGCTTATCTCCTGTTATCCGCAGCATATCATAGTTCACCCGCATCTTCATAATTCCCGGTACACAGGCAAGCAGCACTGCAAAAGAGAGTGCAATTATAAGTAAACGCTTTTTCTGTACAACATCGGCCCAGCGGGAGAATGCCATATCCACCCGGGTGGCACCCTGAACGTATTTAGGGTTTGGAGATTTGTCTTTCCCGAAAGAAAGGAAGATAGGGATAAGTATTGATACATAAAGATATACGGCCAGAACCACCAGAGAAGCAGTCTGTCCTACCCAGGCCACAGGACGCATATCCACCAGGGCAAAGCTTATAAGGGAAGCCACTGTGGTAAGGACTGTGAAGAATACAGACCAGCCGCATTCCTCTATGGTGTTCACTGCCGACTCAAGCCGTTTCCCGGTACGGTAGAAGAACAGTTTGAACATATTTATGTAATGGATTGAATAGCCTATAGAAAGAGCAATTCCCAGAAGTATAGGCAAAGTTATAAGGGAAGAATCGGCCTTGACACCAAAGTATGCCATACCGCCCAGGACCGATGCTATAGCCCCTATAGTGGCCAGCGACGGAATTATGACACCCAGAAAAGAGCGGACAAAAATTATAAGACATACCACCATAACGCAGAAACCAAGGATAACCCGCAGTGAAAAATCGGGGAACTCGTACAATTCTTCCTGTACATCGGAATAAGGCTGTCCTGACCCATAAAGTTTAAATGAACTGGACTTGAATTCAGGACTCTGGAGAATATCTTCCAGAGCATAGCCTACCTCAAGGCTTTCCTCGTCGGCATCCCTTTCATAGGGCAGCAGGGACAGAGTTATCCAGGTCTCGGTTCCAGCGGTATTGACCAAGGAATTAATCAGGGAGTTTGTCTTTTCTGTTCCCCGCATAATGAACTCTTTCCTCTCTTTAAGGGCATCTGGATCGGATGGAATTCCTTTGCTATAGGGCTTGACCACTTCGAAGCCCTCTTCGTTTCCTACGGGAATATCCACCTCTACTAGGGAAGTAAGCTTATCTGCATAAGGAATCTCGGCCATCATCCTGTCCCCAAGATGCTGGATCATGGTCAGAATCTCTTCCGAGAACACATCATCGGCACATACCAGTACACCCAAGCTATGGCTGTTTCCAAAGACAGCTTCGTACTTTTCCTTGTTTATATTAAGCTGGTCGCCGCTGCCATACCACCCTTCGCTGCCGTTGGCAATCTTGAACTGTAAAAGCCCTGCACAGCATACTGCTGTTATGACAACAAATATACACAGGACTGCATATTTATAGCGAATCTGGAACTCGCCTATCCGGCGGAATACAGAATTAATTTTTGATAATTTAATCATTATTTCTCATCCTCATAATCAATCAGTTCAGCCACGCCTGGATTCTCTTTGTACCGGATAACATTGAGCATGAATATGTTCAGTTTGTTGATTATGTTCGGAGGCAACTGGTTGCCGTCAATCTCGATGGAGATAGCCGGATATTTGTTCTGCCGTGCGTATGGCATGTAGAGTCCCTCGATGACACGTCCGATAAGGCAGGCAAACGGCG
>JAEEGL012261099.1_pt1 | contig 12264 bp, 4 predicted proteins | sample 9134231 | NCBI WGS metagenome assembly JAEEGL01 (sample SAMN16246548, study PRJNA631951) | gut metagenome | biome: gut microbiome; feature: rumen; material: fiber-attached | host: Bos | place: Iran: Karaj | collected 2018-10
GTCAACGTGATGGGTATGTCCTCGATGATCTACTACGTGCTGGTGTACATCTTCAGCAACCTCGCCGCCTTCGGCGTGATTGCCGCTATTGAACGCCAGACGGGCAAGGTCACCATGGACGACTACAACGGCCTGTTCAAGACCAATCCCTGGCTCGCCTTCACGATGATGCTTGCGATGTTCTCGCTCGGTGGTATTCCCCCGTTTGCAGGCTTCTTCAGCAAGTTCTTCATCTTCGTCGGCGCATGCCATCAGGGCTCGGTAGCCATCTACGCGCTGGTACTTATCGCATTGGTCAACACGATTATCTCGCTGTACTACTACCTGCTCGTTGTCAAGGCCATGTTCCTGCGTCAGGACGAGTGCGTCATCCCCACCATCAAGAGTCACTGGACCGAGCGTGCAGGGCTCATCCTGTGTGTGGCTGGCGTGATCTTCATCGGCCTGATCTCGTGCATCTACGCCTACATCAACGGCTCGGTAGAGGCCATCAGCGCGATGTTCAACGCTATCCAGTGAGCATGGCTCACTGGAGTTTAGAGTCTAGTGGTTAGAGTTTAGAGAACAGCGCAGTCGGCATCCGCCCTCATACTTGCAGCAATCTAAACACCCTCTAAACCCTAAACTCTAAACCCTAAACTTTAAGTTAGCTAGTAAACTTAAATCATACTACTTCTGATATCATTTAGCATAACCAAGCAGAAGAAGATTTGTTTCATGTTAGCAGGGAGGCACAGTGGCAGACCACAGTGCCTCCCGATTTTTTTCACGCCCCCTGGCGCGACGGTGACAACAGTATCATCTGATGACCCTTTTTTGAAACACGAATTGCGCGAATTACACGGATTACACGAATTTTTTTTAATGATTCGCGCAATTAGTTTTGAAATGGTGTGACTCGTGTTCAATAGCGTGCGGAGGCTTCATTGACCTTTATTCAGCGGGCTTGCTCGCGAGAGGGTAGAGGGGGCGGCCGGCGGCGCGGGCTTCGGCACGCTCTCGTGCCACCTCTCGGCAATGGGCGTCCCACTCGGCCTGCTTCTGGGCCTGCTCGCGCTCAACGATGGCAGCAGCGCGCTCGTTCATGAAATTGTAACGCAGGGCGGTGATGATGACCAGGGGATCGACGGCACCGTAGAAGCGGCCATACCTGCCCGACTTGAAGCGGTGCAGGAAGAGCATGATCTCGCTCACCTTCAAGTAACCGAACTCGGTGATGATAATGCGCGCCAGCTGCGTCATCTGGGCCTCGTCGAGCTTCTCCTTGCAACCGCAATATTCATTCAGGTCATAGAGCTGGGGCAGCATCCAGATGGTGGCGGCATCGTCATGATAGGCGTGGCGCAGTGTCAGCAGCATGGGAGCGGTGCCAAAGAAGGCCTTCTCCACGTGCTCGGCACTGTATTGCTGCACTGTGGGGTTCATCACCTGCATGAACGATTGCAGGTCAGAATGGGTTGCCAGCAGGTTGTTGACTTGAAGCTGCAAGACTGGTGATAGCACGGCAGACCGCTTGGCGACGGGATTCTCGCTCAGATTGTCGGCGGGCAACTGGGTCGGCAATAAATCGTTGACTGTTTTCATGGTTTGATGGATTAGTATGATAAATCTTGATGATATAAGGCAACTGGTTGACAAAGTGGGCCTTGGCATGCGTCAAGGTCTCGCGCAGGTCTCGTTCTCGCAGGTACTTGATGAAGTCTGCGATATAGAGTGCCATGTCCTGCTGGCTGATATTACGGCTCATGCACAACTCGTCGAGCCATGGCTGTTCCCGTAACATCTGCTCTTGCAGTTCCTCCCATTCCAGCACCACGGTGCGGGACACGGGGACGGTTGTCTTGTCCCATTTTTCCTCACTCGCGCACGCGCTTTGTGAGGGAGTTATAATATTATTATTTTTTTTAATTTTTTCTTCTATAGGGGGTGTGGGGGAAAGGTCTTCTTTTTTGCTTTTTTTTAGGGTTTCGTCATGGTTTTTCTCTGCGGGAGAGGCAGGATTTTGTGTCTCTACAGGCTCGATGGGCTGCTTGCGGGGGCGGCCGCCCTTGGCGCCGTTGGAACGGTTCAGCGCCAGGCGTTGCAGGCTGTCGTCGATAGCGGGAGACAGCAGGGCAAAGGCGAGCCTCAGACCCGAGTTGTTGAGGTACTGCTCGGCATCATCACCGTTCATGCGTGCAGCCAGAGCACGGAACAGCCGTCCCAGCTCGCTATGCTTGAGCGTGGCAGCCACCGTCATCATCATCGCGGGGTCAATGTCTATGTTGAGCGTCTTTTTCATTTCAAAAAAGGGGTTTACTGATGGTTTTTGAGTTTTTCTTCGTGCGACAAAGGTAATACTCGGCCGCTGCACGCCACCATGTCAAAAAGCAACAGACGTAAAAATTAGCCATTAGCCTTTAGCCTTTAGCTGGCATCCGCGTTCTTAATATTAAAAACTACGAATTAGTCTGATTTTTCTGATGGCATCCGCGTTCCTATTAAAAACAACTGATTAGTCTGATTTTTCTGATGGCATCCGCGTTCCTATTAAAAACAACTGATTAGTCTGTTTTTTCTGAGGGCATCTGCGTTCGCGGATGCTTCTCTAACTCCTAACTCCTAACTTCTAACTTCTAACCTCTAACCTTTAACCTCTAATGTCTAAAGTCTAATGTCTAAAAACAAAAGTCTAAAGTCTAAAAACTAAAAAATATTTACTATATTTGCGACAAAATAACAAATAACATTATTAACGTCTTTATACTTGAGTAAAATGGAACAAACTACAAGGCTTTTCTCGCGATGCATGGGCCGGTGGCTCATGGCGCTGTTGCTGGTGATGCTCTCGTCACTGGCCACGAAGGCCGCCGAGGCCTATGCCTGCTACACGCCGGCGAACACGACGCTGACGTTCTACTACGACAACCTGCGCAGCAGCCGCACGGGCACGACCTACGACCTGAACACTGGCACAAACTATCCTGACTGGGTTAATGACCTCGATTTGGCTTCCGTTACCAATGCGGTGTTTGATCCTTCGTTCTCATCTGTTCGACCAACAACCACTCGCGGCTGGTTTTATTACCTGACCACCCTGCAATCCATTACGGGCATGGAATACCTCAACACGTCTCAGGTGACCGACATGAGTAGAATGTTTTACACCTGTTGGAGTTTGACGAGCCTTGACCTGAGCCACTTCAACACCGCCAATGTGAGCAATATGGAACAAATGTTCTGTCAATGCTTCGGATTGGAGAGCCTTGACCTGAGCAGCTTCAACACTGCCAATGTGACCAATATGGGCTTCATGTTCAATTACTGTGATAAATTGAAGACCATCTATGTTAGCCGCAGGTGGACCACAGATGCCGTCAATTATTCTCCAGGCATGTTCGGTGTCTGCAACAGTCTTGTGGGCGGCAAGGGCACGACCTATGACGCCAGCCATGTTGACAAGACCTATGCCTGTATCGATCTTGGCCCAAGCAGACCAGGATACCTCACATATAGCGAACCTGCCGAGCTTTATGCGGAGTACACACCGTCGAACACAACGCTCACGTTGTATTACGACAACTTGAGGACCTTCCGCTCGGGTGCGACCTACACGCTTAGCACGTGGGGCTATTGGGTGAGTGAGACTATCACCGATGTGATACTCGACCCGTCGATGGTCGATGCACGTCCCACTTCCACCCAATCCTGGTTTGCAGAGTTGTACGACATCACAACCATTCAAGGCCTGAATTACTTGAACACGTCCCAGGTCACCGACATGAGTGCAATGTTCGCCGAATGTGAAAGTTTGACCAGTCTAGACGTGAGCAACTTCAACACCGCCAATGTGACAAACATGCGAGGGATGTTTGGTGCTTGTGAAAGTCTGACCAGTCTTGACGTGAGCAACTTCAACACCGCCGAGGTGACCGATATGGCTATGATGTTTGACGGTTGCAGCGGTTTGACGAGCATTGACGTGAGTCATTTCAACACCGCCAAGGTGACCGATATGACTTATTTATTCGAGAGGTGCACAGGTCTGACGACCCTTGACTTGAGCAACTGGAACACGGCCAACGTGTACGATATGTGGGGAATGTTTATGTCTTGCACAGGTCTGACGAGCCTTGACCTGAGCAGTTTCAACACCGCTAATGTAACGATCATGCGTGAAATGTTCAATAGCTGCAGTAATCTACAGACCATCTATGTGGGTAGCGGTTGGAGCACTGCCCAAGTCGACGATGCGGCCGGCATGTTCTATGGTTGCACCAGCCTGGTGGGCGGCAAGGGCACGACCTATGATTACGATCATACTGAAGAGGATTACGCCCATATCGACGGCGGCCCCAGCAACCCAGGCTACCTGACCGACATCAATGCGTCCATCGAGCCCGAGGCCTACGCCTGCTACACGCCGTCGAACACGACGCTGGCGTTCTACTACGACACCCAGCGCAGCACCCGTCCGGGCACGACCTATAACCTGAACACTGGCAGCAGTGAACCAGATTGGTACACGGATGGCACATATCGCAATGTGACCAGTGTGGTGTTCGACCCGTCATTCGCTGATGCCCGTCCCGTCACGACCGATACATGGTTTATGTGCATGCAAGAAGTTACATCCATTACTGGACTGAATTACCTTAACACATCCAACGTGACCAACATGCGCTACCTGTTCTCTGGCTGCAGCGCTCTGACAAGCCTTGACTTGAGCAATTTCAACACTGCCCAGGTGACCGACATGACAGGCATGTTCTCTAGCAGCTATAGATTGACGGAGCTTGACCTGAGCAGCTTCAACACGTCCAACGTGATCTCTATGGTCGAAATGTTCAGCAGTTGCCAGGCATTGGAGAGTCTAGACCTGAGCAGTTTCAACACGTCCCAGGTCACCGACATGGGAAGCATGTTCAATAATAGCATTCACCTGCAAACCATCTATGTCGGCAGCGGGTGGAGCACAGCAGCTACAGTTTATTCGGACAACATGTTCTCTGACTGTACCCGCCTGGTGGGCGGCCAGGGCACGACCTATGACGCCAACCATGTGGATGCTGCCTATGCCCACATCGACGGCGGTCCCAGCGACCCCGGCTACTTCACCGCTGAGGGCGCTCAACCGTGGCATGAGCCTGAGCCCGAGGCCTATGCCTGCTACACGCCGTCGAACACGACGCTCACGTTCTACTACGACACCGAGCGCGGCACGCGTGAGGGCACGACCTACGACCTGCCCGTCGAGAACAGTATGCCAGCATGGCATGATGGCGAAACGAATGTTGCGATTACTCAGGCGGTATTTGACGCGTCGTTTGCCGATGCCCGACCCACGACAACCAGCTATTGGTTCAATGATATGACTAAACTCACGAGCATAACGGGTATGGAACACCTCAATACATCCGAGGTGACTAGCATGAAGTCCATGTTCAGTGCCTGCTATGCGTTGACGGGCGCTGACGTGAGCAATTTCAATACCGCCAAGGTAACTAATATGTATGCCATGTTCTACTCGTGCCGTAAGTTGACGAGCCTTGACGTGAGCGGTTTCAACACAGCCAATGTGACCGACATGACCGGTATGTTCACCGGATGCCAGAGGCTGACAAGCCTTGACGTGAGCAGTTTCAACACGGCTAACGTGACAACCATGGACTTTATGTTTGCTAGCTGCATCGGCTTGACGACACTCGATCTGAACAGCTTCAATACGTCCAAGGTGGCCTACATGCAGAGTATGTTCAGTGGCTGCACTAACCTGACGACCATATACGTCGGTGACGGCTGGAATACGGCAAGGGTCTATTCATCGGATAACATGTTCCAGAACTGCACCAGCCTGGTGGGTGACAAGGGTACGACCTTTGATGCCAACCACACGAACAAGGCCTATGCGCACATCGACGGTGGCCCCAGCGACCCGGGCTACTTAAGCGCGCATAATGAGGCCTACGCCTGCTACACGCCGTCGAACACGACGCTGACCTTCTACTACGACAACCAGCGTGGCAATCGCACAGGCACGACCTATGACCTGAACGACGGCTCCAGCGAGCCTGGCTGGTACACCGACGGCACCAATAGCAATGTGACAACGGTGGTCTTTGATCCGGCTTTCGCTTACGCCCGCCCGACGACGACCAGCAATTGGTTCTATTTTATGACAAACCTGCAGTCCATCACGGGCATCAACTACCTGAACACCAGCGAGGTTACTTCTATGGGTATGATGTTCGGTTACTGCACTAGTCTGACGAGCCTTGACGTGAGTGGTTTTAACACGGCCAATGTGACTAACATGGGCGGTATGTTCTTCTTCTGCAGTGGTTTGACTAGCCTTGACGTGAGCAACTTCAATACGGCCAACGTGTCACTCATGAACAACATGTTCTTTATGTGCTCTGGTTTGACAAGCCTTGACCTGAGCAGTTTCAACACAGCCAATGTCTACAACACGTCTGTCATGTTTTCTGGTTGCGAGAATCTGACCACCATCTATGTCGGCAACGAGTGGAGTACAGCGATACTCAGCATGTCCTCCAATATGTTCCTCAATTGCAGCAGCCTGGTGGGCGGCATGGGCACGACCTACGACGAAAACCATGTGGATGCTGCCTACGCCCACATCGACGGCGGACCCAGCAACCCGGGCTACCTGAGCGAGAAGGCATTCTTCAAGCGTGGCGACGTGAACGGTGACAACAATGTGAGCATCACCGACGTGACGGCGCTGATCAACTACCTGCTGAGCGGCGATGCCACAGGTGTTAACCTGCAGGCTGCCAACTGCAACCAGGACAGCGGCATCAGCATCACCGACGTGACGGCCCTGGTCAACTTCCTGCTCTCGGGCAGTTGGTAGGTCTAAGCCTTTAGCTGGCATCCGCGTTCCTAATTAAAAACTACGAATTAGTCTGATTTTTCTGATGGCATCCGCGTTTTTAATTAAAAACTACGAATTACGCGAATTGAACTAATTAGGCATCCGCGTTCTTATTAAAACTACGAATTAGTCTGATTTTTCTGATGGCATCCACGTTTTTAATTAAAAACTACGAATTACGCGAATTGAACTAATTAGGCATCCGCGTTCTTAATTAAAAACTGCGAATTAGTCTGATTTTTCTGAGGGCATCCGCGTTCCTGTCAAACGGAGCGCGGATGCTTCATCTGTTTAATTCGTATAATCTGCCGATAGCAAATAGAATAAAACGCGGATTACGCTGATTATCGCTGATTATTTTAATAAATTCGTGTAATCCGCGTAATCAGCGTTTTTAAAAAACCGATTGCGTCAGTCCCTAAATCTCCTTAGCGGCTTAGCGTCTTAGCGTGAGGATTGTGTCGGGGGCAGGGGCGGCCACGCCAAGGCGAGGCCCTACAGTGCGGATGCCGTCTAATGTCTAACGTCTAACATCTAATGTCTAAAAACAAAAGTCTAAAGTCTAAAAACTAAAAAATATTTACTATATTTGTGGCGGAATAACATGAATCTAGTATTAACCTCTAAATTGAAAGAATTATGGAACAAACTACAAGACTTTTCTCGCGATCCATGGGTCGGTGGCTCATGGCGCTGTTGCTGGTGATGCTCTCGTCACTGGCCACGAAGGCCGCCGAGGCCTATGCCTGCTACACGACAAGCAACACGACATTGACGTTCTACTACGACAACCTGAGGAGTTCCCGCACGGGCACGACCTATGACCTGAACGTGGGCGCCCGCCAGCCGGATTGGGTCATTGATGAAACCAATAGCCAGATTACTCAGGTGGTGATCGACCCGTCATTTGTTGATGCGCGTCCCACTTCGACCTGCGCGTGGTTCTTTTGTATGGAGCATGTCCAATCCATCACGGGTCTGAACTACTTGAACACCGAGAGCGTGACCAACATGGGCGCGATGTTCATGGGCAGCACTGGTTTGACGAGCCTCGACCTGAGCCACTTCAATACCACGGCGGCGAGAGACATGTTTAACATGTTCAATGAATGCAGCAACTTGACAAGTCTTGCCGTGAGCAGTTTCAATACGGAACAAGTAATAGACATGAGGGGCATGTTCATGGAATGCCGCAAACTGACGAGCCTAGACCTGAGTAACTTCAATACTGCCATGGTGGAAATCATGAATCAGATGTTCAGCGGCGATACTCAACTTGTCACCATCCATGTCGGCCAGGGCTGGAGCACGGAGTCCCTTAATTACTCCTACGAGATGTTCGAGAACTGCACCAGCCTGGTGGGCGGCATGGGCACGACCTATGATGCCAGCCATGTGGATGCCACCTATGCCCACATCGACGGCGGGCCCAGCAACCCGGGCTACTTCACCGAGAAGCCCGAGGCCTATGCCTGCTTTACGCAAGAGAACACGACGCTGACGTTCTACTACGATGGCCAGCGCAGCAGTCGCACGGGTACAACCTATGACCTGAACGAGGGCAGCAATGTTCCCAGATGGTACAGTGGCTGCGGATATCGTGTGACCAATGTGGTCTTTGACCCGTCGTTTGCTGACGCCCGCCCGACGACCACCCATTTTTGGTTCCATGATATGAGTAATCTCATGTCCATCACGGGCATGGAGTACCTGAACACCAGCGAGGTGACCGATATGGGTAACATGTTCTTTGGCTGCGATGTCTTGACGAGCCTTGACCTGAGCCATTTCAACACGTCTAAGGTGACCAGCATGAACTACATGTTCTATGGCTGCCCTGTCTTGGCGAGCCTTGACCTGAGCAGTTTCAATACCGCCAACGTGACCGACATGGGATACATGTTCCTAAATAGCAATGCCTTGGAGAGCCTTGACCTGAGCTGTTTCAACACCGCCAACGTGACCGACATGTCAAACATGTTCACTAACTGCTACAATTTGACCACCATCTATGCAGGTGATGGATGGAACACCGATGCGGTGACTACCTCCTCGGGGATGTTCTCTAACTGCACCCGCCTGGAGGGCGGCATGGGCACGACCTATAAACTATCGAACCCGACGGACAAGACCTATGCCCACATCGACGGTGGCGAGAGCAACCCTGGTTACTTCACCGATAAGACGATCGAGGCCTATGCCTGCTACACAACCGGGAACAAGACGCTGACGTTCTACCGCGACAACCTGCGCAGCACCCGTCAGGGTACGACCTATGACCTCAACACGGGCAGCAATGTTCCCGGATGGTACATTGACGGCACCAATGCCAGTGTGACCAAGGTGGTCTTTGACCCGCTATTTGTCTACGCCCACCCGACGACCACCTACTGTTGGTTCTATGACATGCGTAATCTCACGACCGTCACGGGCATGAATTACCTGAACACCAGTGAAGTGACCGATATGGCTAGGATGTTTGCTAACTGTTACACGTTGTCTAGCCTTGACCTGAGTCACTTTAATACCTCCAAAGTAACCCGCATGTCTGCCATGTTCGACTCCTGCAATAAACTGACGAGCCTTGACCTGAGCAGTTTCAACACCGCCAACGTGACCAACATGAACGACATGTTCTTTGCTTGCACCCAGTTGAAAACAATCTATGTCCATCTAGAATGGAGCACGTCGGCTGTCACGACGTCCTCTGAGATGTTTATGAACTGCACCAGTATCAAGGGCGGCATGGGCACGACCTACGATGCAAACCATATTGATGCCACCTATGCCCACATCGACGGCGGCGTGAGCAACCCTGGTTACTTTACCGGTATCACTGAGGCCTATGCCTGCTACACGCCCGAGAACACGACGCTGACGTTCTACCGCGATAGCCAGCGCACCTTACGCCCGGGCACGACCTATGACCTGAACGAGGGCAATGATAATCCCGGCTGGTACACTGACGGCACCAATGCCAATGTGACCAAGGTAGTCTTTAGCCCGTCATTTGCCTACGCCCGCCCGACGACAACCTACTGTTGGTTCTGTAACATGCGTAATCTCACTTCCATCACGGGCATGAGTTACCTGAACACCAGCGAAGTGACCAACATGGGCAGCATGTTCAGTTGCTGCGAAAGCTTGACGAGCCTCGACGTGAGCAGTTTCAACACCGCCAATGTGACCGACATGTACGGCATGTTCGGTGGCTGCTATGCCTTGACAAGCCTTGACTTGAGATCGTTCAACACCAGCAGGGTGACCAATATGGCAAGCATGTTCAGTGGCAGCTACCGCTTGACGGACCTTGACGTTAGCAACTTTATCACCAGCAGGGTAACTACCATGGACGATATGTTCGCTGTCTGCTCTGCCTTGACGAGCCTTGACCTGAGCAGTTTCAATACCGCTAACGTGACCGATATGGATCAGATGTTCAGAGATTGTGGCCACTTGACCACCATCTATGCGAGCAATGCATGGAGCACAGCATCCGTCACCAGTTCAGGTTACATGTTCTTCGGGTGTTTCAATCTGGTGGGTGGAATGGGCACGACCTACGATCTCTACCACGTGGATGTTGACTACGCCCACATCGACGTCGGCCCCAGCAACCCGGGCTACTTTACCGCGAAGAATGCCAGCCTGCGTGGCGACGTGAATGCTGACGGCAACGTCACCATCACCGACGTGACCGCCCTGATCAACTACCTGCTGAACAACGACGCCACGGGCGTCAACCTGACGGCTGCCGACTGCAACCTGGACGGAGGCATCACCATCACTGACGTGACCTTCCTGATCAATTTCCTGCTCTCGGGCAGTTGGTAGGTCTAAGCCTTTAGCTGGCATCCGCGTTCCTAATTAAAAACTACGAATTAGTCTGATTTTTCTGATGGCATCCGCGTTCCTGTCAAACGGAGTGCGGATGCTTCTCTAAACACTAAACTCTAGACCGCGAGCGCAGCGAGCATTTAGCGCGGATGTCTTGTGGTTTTTCTTTACGTGAATTATCGCGAATGATCATTAATTAATTCATGATCAATTGGCTATGCCGAGCTAAAGGTTCACGGTAATTATATGTAAAAAAAAGCGAGTGCGACGAGCCCCTTAAATAATCTTAGCGTCTTAGCGCCTTAGCGTGAGGTTAGGAGCGCGAATGCTTCTTTAACCTTTAACCTGTGAGCAACGCGAGCATAGTGTAAATTTAATCAAATTATTGTTGGATGTATGAAGGATTGTTATTATATTTGCAGCATAACTTGTGGACTGGAATATATTTATTAACTAATAACGATACGATTATGAAGAAATTATTACTATTTTCACTGGCTGTGCTGATGGCAGCGCTGGCTGCCCATGCCAACGTGACGATCAACTCCACCAACTTCCCTGACGCGAACTTCCGTGCCTACCTGATGAGCGAGTATCCGAGCGGCATCATCACTACCGCCCAACTCAATGCTCGCGACTCGTTGGATTTGTTTAACAAGAACATTTCTAACATGAAGGGTGTGGGGTTCTTCACCAATCTGACCTACCTGAACTGTTACCAGAACAATCTGACCTCGATTGACGTGAGCGCCAACACCAAGCTGACTTACCTCAACGTGGGGTATAACAAGTTGACCTCAATTAATGTGACGGCTAACACTGCGCTGCAACAACTGTATCTCCAGCACAACTCGTTCTCCTCGTCGATCACTGTGACCGATCACAGTGCACTGAGGACGTTGTGGGTACATGATAACCCTAACCTGACGGGCCTGTACTGCTGGCGCAATAACTTGACCAACTTTGCTGTGTCGGGCTGTACGGCGTTGATACAGCTCAAGTGCTACAACAATGCCAGCCTGTCGTCAATCACAGGCATTGAGGATTGTAAAGCTCTCACCTGGCTGGACGTTGAGGACTGCTCATTCACCGATTTGAGTTTTGTGAATGGCCTCACTCACCTGGCCACGTTCCTGGCCAGCAATAACAAGATCACCTCGCTGGAAGTGACGGGCATCGCCAGTCTTGTCGATTTCAGGGTGAACGGCAACAAGCAGTTGACTGATCTCAAGTGCAGCAGCAACGGACTGACAACCCTCCAAGTCACGGGCTGCACAGCACTGAAGAAACTGCAGTGCTACTACAATTACCACCTTACAGAAATTACCGGCTTGGCAACATGCACAGCCCTGACCTATCTGGATTGTGACAAATGTCCCATCACCGACCTGAGTATGCTCAACAGTTTTGCCAATATTGAGACCGTATTCTGTCGCTATACCAAAATCACCTCACTCACGATTAAAGAAAAACCCAAGTTCAAAGCTCTGTATGCCGAGGGCAATACACAGTTGAAGACCCTGATCTGCAATAACAATAACTTGTCAGTA
>JAEEGL013195963.1_pt1 | contig 12264 bp, 8 predicted proteins | sample 9134231 | NCBI WGS metagenome assembly JAEEGL01 (sample SAMN16246548, study PRJNA631951) | gut metagenome | biome: gut microbiome; feature: rumen; material: fiber-attached | host: Bos | place: Iran: Karaj | collected 2018-10
CCTCACCATTCGACGAGGCTTTTGAGGTCATATAGGTCATGTCGTTCACGCCGTTGATGGCCTCCTCCAGCGGCTGGATGACCGACTTCATCACGGTGTTCTCGTCGGCACCGGTGTAGCTTGTGGTGATATTGACCGTAGGCGGTGCTATGTCGGGATACTGCTCTACTGGCAGGGTGCTCATGGAGATATAGCCCACCAGTGCTATCACTATCGAGATGGCACATGCCATCACATATCTATTGATAAATATATTGTTCTTCATAATGTTTCTAAGCCCCCTAAGTTAGGGGATTGTCTCATTTCTCATTAAAAAGTACCTTCATTCCTTCCGTCACATTGTTGGCACCAGTAGCCACAATCACGTCGCCCACATTCAGACCGCTGGTAATGATGAAGTCCTTGCCGTTGCCTGTGTCGGCAGTAGTCACTTCGACAGCCGTGGCCGTACTGTCAGCATTCACCTTATAGACTTGCGATTTATCCTGCAGACGAATCACCGCATATTGGGGAACGACGATCACACCCTTCTGGGCAAAGTCCATGACACACGTACCCTGGATGCCAGAATACAGTTGCCCCTCGGGATTGGGGAACGATACCTTAATGGTCAGCGAACCGGTGGTGGCATTCACCACGCCCGACATACTGGCCACACGACCCTTGTGGGGATACTCCGTACCGTTCTTCATGATAAATGTCACGTCAGGCAGTTGGGCAAGAAGCTTTTCCTTCTCGCTCACCTTCGCACCTTCCTTCACCATGCCCTCGACAATGCTCTCCGTGACGGAGAACTCAGCAAACATCGAGGTATTGCCGCTCAGCATGGTCAACTGGGTAGCAGGAGACACCTGGTCACCGGCACGTACGGGAATCTCGCCGATGATACCGGATACGGAAGCCGTGATGGTACAGAAACCCAGGTTCACCCTGGCACGGTTCACAGCAGCCTTTGACTGAGCCACTGCTGCCTGAGCCTGCTTGTAGGCGTTCTCTGAATTGGTCAGCATGTAGCTGCTCACGATTTTCTTGTCAAACAGGTTCTTGTTCGACTCATACTCCAACTTGGCAGAGTTCTCCTGCGCCAGAGCAGCCTGCAGGTTAGCCTGTGCAGCCTCCAGCTCCAGCTGGGCATTGCGTGAGTCAATGATGAAGAGTGTCTGTCCTTTCTTCACCATCTGACCCTCCGTCACACAAATCTTCATCAGCTGTCCGCTCACCTGCGGTGTTACCGTGATGTCGTTCTGACCTTTCATCCTGGCACTGAACTTATAAGGCAGTTCAATGTCTGATTTCTCCACTTTCATCGTTTCGAACGACGACGGAATCAACTTGGGCTCGTTAATGCCACAAGATGCAAGCCCGGCCACTACACCGAGCATTAAAGTCCACTTCATTGCTTTCATTCTCTTTCTTTTTGTTTTATCGTTATTTAATTCAAGTTTCATATTTGCTCCACTTACTCCTCAACTCCTCTTATATTTTTATCTCACGTGCAAAGATAAGCAAAAACTTCCAAAAACAATCCATTAAATGTGAAATACATTAAATTTTGCTGATTTTGAAACTGTTTTTGTTAATTTTGAAAGTCAAGCCCCCTCATTCTTAGCCTTTATTACGCATCCAAACAGTAACCGACTCCCCCATTCGCTGCTTGAAAGCATGATTGAAAGTTCCATAATTGCGGTAGCCGCTATCGATGGCCAGTTGCTTGGCAAGGATGGGCTGTTTGGCCTCGACACTCTTGCGATAGAGATCCATGAAGTGGTTGATGCGGAGGTCGTTGATATACTCATTGTAAGTAATGCCACTACGCGAGAAAAACAGACTGAGATAAAGTCGGTTGGTACCAATGGTATGGGCCAGTTGGTCCAGGGTCAGGTCATGCTGCAGGTAAAGCTTCGTGGCCACACAGTGATCTTCCAGCAGTTGCTCGATATTAGCAGGAATGGCAATCTGCTGCGGCACCTGTTCCTGCTTTAGCAAGCCAACAAGTTCGAGCGGCGGCTGTGGTTCGGCAGGAGCGCTCTCCAGCAGGGGGAGTGTGTCAACCCGCCATAGCAGGAAGATGATAAAGGCGAGTTCGATGAGTTGTACGAAGGTGCTGGCTATAATATGCTGCGACAAGAACCCGTCGCTGATGATGATCATCAAGATGACCAGCACCAGCAGGTGGCTCACCCACACCTCCTTATGCTCCAGGTCGGCATAGTTGTCGCGCAGCCACCGCCCATATTTCCTGACTTCAAACACCATATAGATGGAAAAGAACACATAGACCAGGCAAATGTATGCGATGGACAGTTCTATGAAATAGCCATGAGGATAGAAGAAATGCAGCATCGTAAGCACCGCATAGGGTATCGTTGCCAGGACGATGGGCCAAACGGGACGCTTACGGTCTTGAAGCATGGCAAAGAGCATACCGGGAAGGGTGGTCAGCAGTGCCAGACTGTCAAGCACGGCAAACACCATGCACATCACGGAATAGATCTCACCGGAAAAGATGTAGAACAGTTCCCACCACACATGTCCTAAGAACACAAAGGCAAAGAAAATGGCTGTCCAACGGCGCACTGCCACCGGTGGCGTAATGGCTGGTGCAAAGATGCTCACCCTACGCAGCCAGAGGTAGATACAGGCAAGCAGGGCCACCAGCGCCGTTCCTCCATAGACCATGAAAAACAGCGTAAACCGGGCAGGTATCTGTTCGAAATACATAGGGCTATGCTACTTACTCCTCAACTACTTACTCCTCAACTCCTCTTATCCTAGAACCTGGTGGAGAACAACTGGGGAGAAATGACCAGCGAGAACCATCCCCACCTGGCCGTCTTGCTGCTGTTCTCGCGCTTCAGGCGACTCATCGTCTCGGTACCAAACATGAGGGTATAGCCCGCCTCCAGCGAGATGTCCTTCGTAAAGTTGTAGCTGGCCTGCAGGTCTATGCTATGACCCAGCGTGCGACTCAGCCCGTTCGGCTTCGTAGCCACGGCAAGATAGTGGTAAGTGCCACTCACATTAAGCTTTTTCGTAGGATTGCCAAAAGCTCCGACAAACGCATTCTGCAAACCAGGAGTGAAACCCTTGACATAGGCACTCTCGTAGAAATAGTTCATGATGCCGTAGAACTTGTTGCGCGAGCCATACAGGGGAGTAAAGCCCCTGATCTTATCGTGGTATATCAGCCATGACTGCCCCTCTGGAGCTATCACGTTGTCGTCGCCACTCAGGTAGTCGTAGCCCACATTAAACCCGTAATAGTCATTAGGACTGACGGTAGCCTTCACGCTGGCCATCCACGCCTCCGTATCCATGCCCATCAAGACTTTGGCATCCACCGTCTTACCCGCCTGCCTGTAGTAAGAGCCCTCCAGCGTAAAGTGGTTGGGGTGGAAGTTTACATAACCGCCAAACAACTGCTGGTACTCCGTGCTAGGTTGGTTGTTCTTGTCGTCCTGCTTACCCGCCTGTACACCCACATTCATAAACAACAGCGACGCACCCAGCGGGAACCGCGGCACGTCGTAGTGGTACCACACCGTCTGCATGGTCTTGTAAAGCTGAGCACCGTCCGCATAGTATGTCGAAGAATAAACATTCTCCGCGTTCTGGTTATACGCCAATATCAGGTGAGCCTGATGCCCATGACCCTCATAGCCCACTCGTAGCAAGTCGTGCGACAGCGCAGCCATGGCAAAGTCGTTGGTACCAATAATACGCTCGTCGTCATACGACAACGCCACACGCCCCACCTGGGCAAACAGTCCGCACTTAGCCTTCATCTTCACCCATCCCTCATACAGGTTCAGGCTCTGCGAACCGCTGCTGCCCCATACCGATTTGTTCTGCACCACGGCACGCGCCTCCAGTCCTGGACGCTCGTAGCCCACTATCAGTCGGAAGCGCCCCAACAGGAAGTTCGACCTGTCGTCCGTCACCTCACCTTCGTCGCGAGGCAGTCCGCCACGCATCACCTCGCCGTGCGTCATAGCGTTAAGTCCAAAACTCAGTTGGTTGACCTTCGAAGAGTCTGTCTGTGCCCACGAAAAGGCAGCCTGCATCAGCACGGCTACCAGCGTAAGCGTCCTCGTCAGCATGTGTCTCATTGTTCCTGGCTTTTGTTTAGTGACGGCAAAGATAGGAAAAAAAATGAATAACACAAATAATTTAGACGAAAAACTTAAAAAACAGGTGGCAAAGCAATTGGGACAGCCCCCTTCCTTCTTCTCCGTCAGGCATAACTGTGCATACCTCCTAACAGATAGTTTACACCGAAATAGGTGATGAGAACAGCGAAAAAGGCAGCTATCATGTAGAGGTGATAACAACGCGGACGGCGCAAGGCGGGTATCGACGTGCTGTGGAACGGAACGGCATAGACCATGAGCGTGATAAGTGCCCATGACTCCTTGGGGTCCCACGACCAGTAGTTACCCCACGACACGTTGGCCCAGACGGCACCCAGGAAGATACCAATGGCTAGCAGGAACACGGCAGGATAGAGCAGTAGCTGCGACAGGGCCGTCACCCTGTCCAGTGGAGAGTGTCCCCTCTTCATCATCACCAGTGCATAGATGCCCATCAGCATTTGCAGGGCAAACAAGGCATAGGCACACATCACCGTCATGACATGCAGGGAGAGCAGCGGCGACTGGAGCACAGGCACAAGGGGTGACAGTTGCGAACTGCCACCAGTCATCATGGCAACAAGCATGCAACACAAGGCAGCAAGTGGTCCTAGTACCCTGATGACACGGAAACGGCGGAAAAGCACGATGGTAATCACCCACAGCAACCATGCCATGAAAAGCATCGTCTCGTAGCCGTTGCTCAGGGGGATGTGTCCGCTAAGCCACCAGCGAAGCCCCAGCTGCACCGTGAGAAGGACAGGAAACTTGATGCTTCGCAACTTGTTGTAGAAAATCTCTGCCTGGGTCTGGTGCTCGCTAGGAAGCACGTCGCCTATCATCTCGCGCTGGAAGAACTTAATCTTCGCTATGATTTCGAAGGCCCGCTCGCGCTGACCCGTCACAATAGCCTCCGTAAGGAAGTCCATGGACTGCTTGATGAAGAACTGCTCCTTGACAGGAATCTCCCTGGGTAGTACCTGACCGCCTGGCGAAAACCAACAGACCGTCTCGCCGATGCGGTAGGGGAATATCTTGGTGAACTGCCCGTTATAGAACATCTCCACAACGGCATTCCTCTCTTCGGCTCCTTTCCGCTTGGGATTGTTCAACAGCAACGCTTGCTCCCACGGAGAATAATAGATCATCCAGCTGAAAAAAACCTCATCGGCAGAATAACCCTCCCACGACGCACTGCCAGTCATTTTGATCAGAAAATCGGTAGCCACCGTATTAAGCGGACAGATGCGGTTGTTATAAAGCACCTGGATAGTACCCATGCGATGGGCTATGTCCTCGTCGATGACGGGAAGGGAAGCAGCACCGACATGCCCTCCCTGACCTGCAGCCAGCTGACACTGAAAGGCCAGCAGCAAAAGCACAACGGTCCTGATGGCCTGGCGATACAATGATCGCATCTGCGTCTTTCGCGAGAACAAGGTGGCCATAATGCCTATCAGCAGCAACAGATAGCCCAGGTAAGTAATGGCAATGCCGTAGGGGTCGTAGCTGACTCCCAGCATAACACCCTCTCCATCAATATCGTAACTCATCTGAAACAGGCGGTAGCCGTCAACATGACCAATATTGTTCATAGAGACACGCACCTCACCATCGTCAGTTCCCAAAACGCTCTGGTAGTCGAGTGGCGCGTCAGTACCCGGATAATTGATGATACGGAAATCCTTCAAAGTAATCTGGGTGGCAGGAGACAACTGGTAACTCTCGTCCAGACGCAGATGGATGGTGTCGCGACGAGCTGTCAGATGGGTGACAAGCGCACCCACCAGTATCACCACAAACGACAGGTGCAGCAACATAACCGCCATGCGCCTGTACAACTGCTGTCTCATGATGTAGGCAAGGGAAACCACCGTAAGCATAGCCCATAGCGTAGAGAACCACCACGCACCATAGATGTGCTCACTGACATACGCGGTGCCACGATATTTCTCTACGACAGTGGCAAACCCTATACACACTATGATGAGCGTGTATAGGGCAAAAACTATCTTCTTATTTAGTTTCACGGCGCAAAGGTACTGAAAAAATTTGAATTGCACAATACCTGCCAGCAGTTAGATACTCTCGAGGAAGAAGATGATTTGGTTACGCTCTTTCTTCGAAAGGTTGCGGAACTTCACCACCGTATGATAGGCATCACTGGTACCTCCCTCGTTCTTACAGCCGTGCCACATGATAGCCTCCAAGACATTACGTGCACGACAGTCGTGCAGGCGCTCCACACCACTGCCACACTTGGCAGCCAGACCGCGTCCCCATAACGGAGTGGTACGGCACCAACCGGTACGAATGTCGTTCTTCATCCATAGACGATGCTGGACGAAGTCGGTATATGGCCAAATTTTCTGGTGAGGATAACGAGGCATATCGCTATCGGCTGTAAAGAACCTGGCTGGATCTTGGATATGGTCTTCGCCTGTCTGCCACGAAGGACGGTGACAGGCGGCACAGCCAATCTGCGTGAAGAGTTCCTTACCCTTCTTGAAATCCTCTGTCGTGGTGTTACGGGCCGCAGGGACTGCCAGTCCACGGTGCCAGATCATCAGGTTCTTATACTGCGTATCCGTCATCTCGGCATCAAGTTGCTTACTGGTCAGATAGGTATAGATATCCTTCTGCAAATCACCCGTATGCCACTCAGGATGTGCCTTTGTAGGGTCTATGCGCTCGATGTACTCAGTGAAGCCGGCCTGTACCTGAGGGTCTCGTGATGACTTCGTGGCATAGTAAGTACCAGCGAGGTCGAGGTAATGGTAACGACGGTCGGAGCGTGTCACATTGGTAATATTCCAAATGGCATTGGCACCGGCAGCGTCCAGGATAGGACCACGGGAAAGGGCATAGGTATAGCGACGCACATACTTCGTGCCATCGCCTTGTAGCGTATTGGTGTAATAGCTGTTCCACGTATTAGTGGCTTGGTTCCACATAGCTGGGTTCAAGGCATCGGTACGTCCGATGCTATTGAAATACTTGCTTTCCGAAGCCCACTGTGCTGTGATGTCCTCATCGGGAATAGCATCAGTAAGACCTGTGCCATAGATACCAATGGTTGACTCCAGACGCACGTCCACATCATTGTTGTATTCCGCTTCAGAGAGCGTCACATCCTTGCCGCCACGTCCTACCACCACTGGTGCATAGTAGGCGGTATAGGGAATCGTCACCTCCGGATAGATGAGCGAATAGGTCTCACCGTCAGGGAACGTATTGCCCCACTCGTCGGTATAGTTGTTCCAGGCTATCTTGATCTGATTCTCGTCGATAGGTGCCTTGAAAGGCTTAACGGCACCCGTCTGTGGCATACCTGCCACTGAACGGATATAGGCATTGGTCGTCTTATCGTAGATAACCAACAGATAGCCATTGCGGTGAGCATCTGCCTTGTATTCCGTCTGACGGGCACCATGGCCATAGCCCGGATGACAATACAGACAGCCACGACGTACATAAACGGGACCCAGGCCGTGGAAAGCACCCTCGGTATTGGTATTGTACTCCTTCTCGAAAAGATACTCACCCTCGTTGAAGGCTGTCATCATTCCTGCATTCTCAACGGCTTTCGTGGGTTGTTCGAAAGCGGTAGCCGTATTCACGGAGGTGGTACCTAGCAGACCTCCCGCATAGTATTCTTCAGGATAGTCTGTCGTAGTAGGTTCACCGATTTCCCACGTGGTAGGATTAACGGTCTCATCACTACCGGAGCAACCGGCAGTGATGAGTGTACCTAATAGAATAACACCTAATAATAATGGTTTATTCATCATGTTCCTTTTATTGTTTAATCTTCACAATCGACTGATAGAGTTTCTGGGCGTTATCTGCCAAAGTCCGATAGCTAACCAGCACCACATAGTCCACATAGTTTTCATTGATGACTTTGCACTGTGCCTCAACGGTAGCATTGCCAGCATAACCTGCCAACGTCTCATCAAGGGCACCAAGAGCCTCATCGAGGTCTCCTAGTGCATCGATAGCTACTTTGCAAGAAGCATCGGCATAATAGAGAGCGAAAGGAGCTTTCATGGCCTTGATTTGAGCCAATGCTGTATTCAGTTTTGACTCGACGTTATTAGCCTGGGCCGCAAGGGTGGCATTGCCGGCATTCTTACAAAAATAAATCAAAGACTTCTCGTTTGGTGTGGTGGCACCCATCTGTCCATAAAGGGCATTCTTGCACGAAATGATGTTATCGTAGAAGTCGATAATGGAGTTATAGGCATAGGGCGACTCTATATACGTCTTGTCCTCTCCAGTATATGGAAGACCTATCTTTGAGTCGCCCACCTCACCTATGATATCCTGGCAGCCAGAGATAATTTCACGGGTAGCATCGAGAGCCGTTTCCCAATCGCCAGTTCCTGGGTTCTTAAAGGCCTTGCCAAAATTCTGGAAGCCTGCCAATACGCCTTCCTGATTACCATCATCGTCAATAGCCAGATGGGTAGCCACATAGTTGAGGGCTATCTGATGGCGCTCAGCATTACTCTCCTTGGAATCCCAAGCTGCCTCCAAAGTTGCCGTAGCATGGTAGAGATCCTTGGCTACCGCACAAATATAGTTGTACTCCAAATTGGTAATCTGGTCAATCTTGCGAGGCTGACCCTGACGGAAGAGCACATACTCCAATCCATGATAACCCAAGATGCCAGAGTTTGCAGTCTTAATGAAGTTGTCGAGGTCCGCCATCGCCTTCTCGTCGCGCAAAACATCGGCCAAGTCGTTGGCTGCCACAGGCCATGTGTCGGTGTGGGGGTCAATAGAATAAACATCAGCAGCACCAAAGAGGAATGCTTCAGTGTTTTCCCAATTGGCACGTGCCACCTTCCAGTCGGCACAAGCTCGGTCAAGGGCTTCCTGAGAACCTTTTACAACAGTTGTGTTTGCATCGTTATCGCTTGAACAAGAAGCGAATCCCATGATAAGTACGGCAGCCATGGCTGCCATTTTCGTTAAATTTTTCATCATAGCTATTAATTTATGAATTATACATTATGAATTATAAAAACCAACCTGTGTACGTGACACCCAAGCTAATACTTGGCTCATTGTTATAAGGCTGCTTATACAGGGGGCTGTCGGAAGCCAGCCCGTTGTTGTTCGGTTTTTTAAAGAAACGATACGAATATTCGCCTTTAATGGTGACCTGTTTCACAGGCGAATAGTTCAAACCCAGGACATAGCGATACTTCTTTGTGTACTGATACATCGAGGCATAGGTGCCTGATGCCATCGTATTATAATGTTCAAAGCGTCCGAAAACATATAGCTTCTCGTCTTTTATCCGGGGTATCTGGGAGAATACATTATAGCCTGCCTCTAGGGCGTACGCCACCGCATTGCTACCGATATTACTATAATGATGGGGATTACCATCCTGATATTTATGGTGTGTCCAGTTGGCTTGGTTATAGGCAGATATCTCATCGGCATCGCTGAAGTGAGCATAGTCGATGCTGCCCCGGACTATCCAGTTCCAACGATTCAGCGAGAAATCGAGGGCTACAATGCCCAATGCGCCTGTCACATCGTCGTATTTCGTGCCTGGTGTGCGCAGAGTGTTGCGGAAGGTATAGCCATAATAGCCACTCAGACCGATGCGCAGTCCCTTGATGGAGTAATTGTCTATACGCAGGGCGCCTGCATAGTTGTTGGCAACCTTGAATTCATAGGGACTCGTAGCTCCTTTATGTACAAAATCCTCAGCCGTGAAGCTCTCGGAGTTCAGTCCCGAAAGCAACTGAGCCTCATAACGCCAGTTTTTCACTCTTCCCCACAACGAGAGTCCTATCTGGTGCCACGTGTTGGGCATGATAGTTGCCTCGCCCTCTGGACGATAAACGGTAAAGAACTGGTTGGGTTCGTGGTAGGCATTTGAATAACCCACAGGCACGATGATCTCGCCTGCCTTGATATTGAACAGGCCACCCCTGAATGCTTTGTTTATCCAGAACTGCTCGACGTTCACCTCGCCGCCCTTCTCTACCTCCGCCTCGTATTCTCCGGCCTCCTCGGCCTCTATCTCTACGGCAGTACCATTTCCGCCATGCTCAAACTCTATCTCTGTACCCAATGTCCATCCTTTACCGAAGTTATAGCCGATATTCAGACAGATGTGGGGCAGGTCAAAGCGCCCATGGCTCGGGTCGTTGGCATAATTCTCCGGGGTTTTATAACGATTGAAACTCTGACTGTAGAAGTTGCGGGTCATAACGGCCTCGCCATAACCGCCTATCGTCAGACGCGATTTTTCCTGTGCCGTCATGCTGACACTTGACAGGGTCAGAAAAAGGGTAAGTATAACTGCTTTCATTTCAGATAGTGTTAAAATTTCGGCTGCAAAGGTATGACGAAATTGGGGGAACAACAATACCTAAAAATAATGAAATGGCCTGTTTACGGACTTTTTCCCGTGATATTCGCTCTGAAAATACCTAGATATGGTTATTGTACATGTCGGAAATTATGGCTACCTTTGCAGCCAGTAATCATTTTTAGTGAAAAAGTCAGAAGATGAAGTATCAGAAGATGTATGAGGCGGACGACAAGATGATTTCGCTGATTCGTGACAATTACGACTTGTTGCAGATGCTGGGCAGCTTTGGCATCAGCCTGGGCTTTGGTGACAAGACGGTGAAAGAGACTTGCGAGGACAATGGGGTAGACACCTATACCTTCCTGGTGGTGGTTAACTGCATTGTCAACGAATACGGGACGTTTGCGGGTGCTGACAACAGCGGGCGTCCTATGGTGGAGCGTGAGGCCGACAAGCGGTTGTCTGTGCCTACGCTACTTCACTACCTGGAGGCCAGTCATGCTTATTTCCTGGACTTCCAGTTGCCTTACATCCGACGCGAGCTGCAGGAGTCGCTCGATGAGCGTGAGTCGCTGGCTAAGCTGATTCTGCGTTTCTATGACGAGTATGCCTACGAGATTCGCCGGCACATGAAGTACGAACAAAAGACGCTGTTTCCATACGTCCAGTCGCTGATAGACGGTCATCCTGCCAACGACTATAACGTAGAAACGTTCTCGAAGCACCACAGTGCTGCGGACAAGAAGTTGAGGGAGTTGAAGCTATTGATTATCAAGTATCTGCCCATGGACGGCCAGCATAACAACCAGCTTACCGCGACGCTTCATGACATTTATGAGAATGAGGTGTGGCTGCGCCAACACGCCATGGTGGAGGACTACGTCTTTGTGCCTGCTATTCGCCGGTTGGAACAGTTGACGAAGCAGAGTGACGTGTCGCGTAACATTACGGACATGGTGTTCAAGGCGGGCGTGGGTCAGCAGTCTGATGCGCTGAGCGACCGCGAGAAGGATGTGATCATAGCGCTGGTGCAGGGCATGTCGAACAAGGACATTGCCGACCACTTGTTCATATCGGTGAATACGGTCATTACGCATCGTCGCAACATTGCGCGTAAGTTGCAGATACACTCTCCTGCGGGACTGACCATCTATGCCATTGTGAACGGTCTGGTTGACATCTCGAGTGTGAAGCTATAGGATGAGCTGCAGCGCGCGCTGGACGGTATCGTTCAGGTCGTTCATGATGGCGTAGTACTGGTCCATGTCCCACAGGTCGCGGGCTATGAGTGCCTTCAACTGGATGCGCAGCAAGGGCAGGGTGGCTTGTAGCTCGGCGTCGTCCTTGGGCTTGATATTCTGCTTTTCACCTTCGGCTTTGATGTGGTCAACGAGTTGTTGAGGTACTTCAAAGCACAGGCGGAAGTCGTCGAAGGTCTTGTATTGCTGTTGTAACTGGCGGCGGTGCTCATCGACATAACGCAGGTTGGCGGTGACGATGACGGACTTGGCTGCCAGCTGACGATGGTACTTGGTGTACTTCAAAGTGTCGAGGGGTACGAACTCGTCGGGCATGATACCGCCACCGCCATAGACCAGACGGTGCTGGTTCAGGGTGTAGTACTTCAGGGAGTCGGCAAAGTGCACGCTGTCGGCACTCATCAGCTCGCCACTCTTCAGGCGGTGGAGCATGTCCTCGGCATAGTCTTTTTGATTGCCTTTCTCGTATGGTTTCTGGATGCAACGCCCCGAGGGGGTGTAGTAATGGGCTACGGTGAGCCGTATCATGGAACCG
>JAEEGL015663302.1_pt1 | contig 12264 bp, 7 predicted proteins | sample 9134231 | NCBI WGS metagenome assembly JAEEGL01 (sample SAMN16246548, study PRJNA631951) | gut metagenome | biome: gut microbiome; feature: rumen; material: fiber-attached | host: Bos | place: Iran: Karaj | collected 2018-10
GATCGGACGCGGTACGGCCCGGCCGGTTCTCGAATGCCCGGAGAGCGGCTTCTTCTTCCGGCGTCAGGGCCTCCGTCTCCTGAGGAGCGCTCTCCGCCGCTTCCGCCGCCGTCGCCTTCAAGGGCAAAATAACGGATAAAAACAGGCATAAAAACAGAAGCGTCAGAAACCCGGACAGTCCTGCCGTTCTTGCATTCCTGCCTGTTCTTCCGCTTCTGTCGGGAGTATTCCCGGGTTGGGTCAGCCTGTCAAATCTCATAGATCAATCGATGAACATCGCGTCTCCGAAAGAAAAGAAACGGTATCTTTCGCGGACGGCTTCCTGATAAACTTCGAGCATCCTTTCACGTCCCGCGAACGCGGATACCAGCATCAGCAGCGTGGATTCCGGCAGATGGAAATTGGTGATCAGCCCGTCCATGACCCGGAACCGGAATCCCGGATAAATAAAGATCGACGTATCGCCTTCCATCGGCCGAACAACGTCCTGAATACCGTCCGTCTCCTGAACGGCACAGGCGAACGCGACGGTCTCCACGGTCCGGCAGCTCGTCGTTCCGACGCAGATCACACGGTGTCCTTCCCGTTTGGTCCGGTTGATCAGGTCCGCCGTTTCCTTCGTCATCCTGTACCACTCCGTATGCATATGGTGCTTTGTCACGTCATCCACCTTGACCGGACGGAAAGTGCCCAGTCCGACGTGGAGCGTGACAAACGCAAGACGGATCCCCTTCTTCTCGGCTTCCGCCAGCAGTTCTTTCGTAAAATGAAGGCCGGCCGTCGGCGCAGCCGCCGATCCTTCGTATTTCGCGTAGACCGTCTGGTAACGGTTTTTATCCTGGAGCTTGTGACGGATATACGGCGGAAGCGGCATTTCTCCCAGACGGTCCAGGACTTCCTCCCAGATCCCGTCGTATACGAATCTCACGATCCGGTTGCCGTCTTCCTTCACTTCCAGGATCTCGGCCGTCATGACCGGATCCCCGCTGCCGTTCTCCCGCCCGAACGCGATCCTGTCGCCGGCTTTCAGTTTTTTCCCAGGCCTTACGATCGTCTCCCAGGTGTCGGCCGACAGACGCTTCAAAAGAAGCACTTCCGATTCGGCGCCGGTCTGGTCGGCGTGGAGCCGCCCGAGGCGTTCTCCGATCAGCCGGGCGGGGATCACGCGCGTATCGTTCAGTACCAGCGTATCCCCGGGCTCCAGATAATCCAGGATATCCCGGAAATGCCTGTGTTCCACCGTCCCGGTGCTGCGGTGCAGCACAAGGAGTCTGGAAGCGGAACGATCTGCCAGGGGATCCTGGGCAATCAGTTCCTCCGGCAGATCGTAATAATAATCAGCTGTTCTGAGCCCGCCCGTTTCCTGTCCCATCCGGTCAGAACTCATCCCCGTCCCTGAGGAACGCATGATACCCTTTCAGGGCTTCATAGATATCCGCTTTGGAAGTCGCTTCCCACGGAGCGTGCATGTTCAGGACCGCTACGCCCGCATCGATCACATTCATTCCGTACAGCGCAAGGATATAAGCGATCGTCCCGCCGCCGCCCAGATCGACGCGGCCCAGTTCGGCCGTCTGCGTCTGGACGTTGGCATCCTCAAAGATCTTCCGCAGGTGCGCGATATATTCCGCGTTCGCGTCGTTGGAACCGGACTTTCCGCGCGCGCCGGTAAACTTGTTGAATACCAGGCCTCTGCCCAGGTAGCTCACGTTCTTTTTGTCAAAACTGGACGCGTACATCGGATCGTACCCGGAGCTGACGTCCGACGACAGCATCCGGCTGTTTGCAAGACATCTTCTCAGAGACAGGTCGCTGTCATACTGGCCTGCCAGATGCAGGACTTCGGAAAGCGCGTTTTCAAAGAAACGGCTTTCCATACCCGTAGCCCCTACGCTGCCGATCTCTTCCTTGTCGACTAAAAGCGTCACGCTCGTTCTTTCCGGCACTTCCTTTTCGTCAATGATCGCGCGGAACGAAGGATAGGCGCATACCCGGTCGTCCTGTCCGTACGCCAGGATCATGGAACGGTCAAATCCCGCGTCCCTGGCTTTTCCGGCAGGAACCACTTCCAGTTCGGCCGATTCAAAATCCGCCTCGTCGATCCCGTAATTCTCTTTCAGGATCGCGAGGATGGCCTTTCTGGCCGTCCACTCCGGCTTGTCGTCCTCATCTTTCCATCCGGCTTTTCCGCTCTTTGTTTTCGCGTCGATCCGGACCGGTTTTCCGCCGATGATGATATCAAGCGCTTCGCCGGTGACGACTTCCGAAGCCTTTTTGACCATCAGTTCCTGGGAAAGATGGATCAGCAGGTCGCTGACAAAGAACACCGGATCGTCTTCGTCTTCTCCGACGTTCAGCACGACGGTTTCGCCGTTTTTCTTCACGATGACCCCGTGCAGGGACAGCGGCATTGCCACAAAGAGGTATTTCTTGATGCCGCCGTAATAATGCGTATCCAGATAGACCAGATCGCTGTCCTCATACAGCGGATTCTGCTTCACGTCCATCCGGGGGCTGTCGATATGCGCGCCCAGGATGTTCATTCCCTTTTCCATCGGCTGTTTCCCGATCCGGAACAGGGCCATGGACTTGTTCATGCAGACACTGTACACCTTATCTCCGGCTTTGAGCTTTTTACCGGCGGAAACGAGCCCGCTCAGTTCCCGATAGCCGGCCGCTTCCGCGGCGTTGACAAAATAATCGACGCATTCGCGTTCGGTTTTGCACTCGTTCAGGAACAGCTTATACTCCTGCGCGAATTTCTCGCATTCCTTCTGTGTTTTCAGATCATATAACGACCAAGCGTTTTTTCGTTCCATATTTTCTCCTGTCTTCATCCCGCCCGGTTTCCTGCGTACTTCCCGGCCGCGTCGTCCGTGCAGGCGGACTGCAGCCATATCCGGATCACGCGCGGAGTTTCAGGCCGACTTCTTCGAGGCTCTTCAGCACCTTATCCATCGCGGCGTTTACTTCTTCGTCCGCCAGCGTCCTTTCCTTATTGCGGAAGACCAGGTTGTACGCCATGGATTTGACGCCGATGCCGATCTGCTTACCTTCGTAGATATCAAACAGACGCACGCTTTCCAGATTTTCTCCGGCATTTCCGCGGATGATCTTTTCGATGGAACCGGCCGTGACGCCTTCCGGCACCAGCAGCGCGATGTCCCTGGATACCGCCGGGAAGCGGGCGATGCCCTCATAGCGGGGCTCGAAATCGGACAGTGCGGTAACGTTCTTCAGATCCAGGACGGCGAGATAAGAACGCTCTCCGATCTCATACGATCTGCAGACCGAAGGATGCACTTCACCCATGTAACCGATCAACGTCTCACCGCAGAAGATCTGCGCCTGCCTGCCGGGATGGAGGAACGGCTTTTCGGCGCCTTCGGCCGTAAATTCGATCTCTCCCCTGATCCCGCAGTTTTTGAAGAATGCCGTGACCGCCCCTTTCAGGTCGAAGAAATCGCCGGTCCCGTACATTCCGAGCGTAAACTGTCTGCGCTCGTCCGGAAGCTCCGTCAGCGGCAGCTGCTTCGGCAGATAGACCGCCGCGATCTCAAACAGCCTAACGTCCTTGTTCCGCCGGTTGTAGTTGGTGGAAAGGCTGCTCAGCATGCCGTTCACCGGCGTCGTCCGCATCATGGAAAAATCTTCCCCGAGCGGATTCTGGATCCGGATTGCGCGCCTCTCCGGCGCGTCCTGCGCAAACAGCAGCTTGTCCGCGATCTTCGGGCTCTCGAAAGAATAGGTCATCGCTTCGGAAAAACCGTACTTCAGCGCTGTCTCGCGCGCCTTGTTCTCGATCTTCTGCGCGAAGGTCAGGCCGCCGACGGTCGCTGAAGAAGACGGCAGGGTCGTCGGGATCGTATCGTATCCCGTAAAACGCGCGACTTCTTCGGAAAGGTCGCACATGGCTTTCAGATCCTGGCGGAACGAGGGAACTACGACTTCTTTCTTTTCTTCGTCATAGCCCAGTTCCAGTTTGTTGAAAATGCGGAGCATCTCCGCTTCGTCGCAGTTCGTCCCCAGATAGGTATTGATCTCATCCGCGCAGAACGGGATCCGTACCGGATCCGGAAGCGGTTCGCAGACGTCCGCGCAGCCGGGCACGACGGTTCCGCATCCCAGTTCCTGCATCAGCTGGCAGGCCCTGTCGACAGCGTCCCGGGAATTCACGGGATCCAGGCCTTTTTCGAAGAATCCGGACGCGTCGGTACGCAGCCCGATGCGCTTCGCGGATTTCCGGATATTGGGTCCGTTGAAGCAGGCAGACTCGAACAGGACGGTCTTAACGTCCTCCGTGATCTTGGAATTGTCGCCGCCCATGATACCGGCGATGCCGATCTCTTTTTCCGCGTCGCAGATCATCAGGACGTCATGATCCAGCTTCCTGTCCTGGCCGTCCAGGGTCCTGAAAGTCTCCCCGTCCGCAGCCCTGCGGACGACGATCTTGTGCCCGGCGACCGTGTCCAGGTCGAAAGCATGCATCGGCTGGCCGTATTCCAGCATGACGTAATTCGTAATGTCGACCAGGTTATTGATCGGACGAAGTCCCGCCGCGGCGAGCCTGCGCTGCATCCACTGCGGGGACGGTGCGATCTTCACGTCCGTGCAGACCCGCGCACAGTAACGTTTGCACAGATCCGGGTCCTTCACTTCGACGCTGACGTAATCTTCCACACGCTTCCCGTTGTTTTCTTCCTGAAGCTCCACGACGGGAGGCTCAAACGGAAGGCCGAACGTCGCAGCCGCTTCCCTCGCGACACCGATCACGCTGTAGCAGTCCACGCGGTTGCTGGTGATCTCATATTCAAAAACAGTATCGTGAAGCCCCAGGGACGCAACAGCGTCCTTCCCGGTCTGCGGGATCCCCTCGGGAGATGCTTCCGTAAAAATGTAAATGCCGTATTCCGGCGCTTCCGGATAGGCGTCGCGGGAGGAACCCAGTTCCTCGATCGAGCAGAGCATCCCGTAAGATTCGACGCCGCGAAGTTTTCCTTCTTTTATCTGAATGCCTTCGGCGGGATTCGGGGACCCGTCATGGCCGCCTGCCACACGTCCGCCGGCCAGTACGACCGGGACCACGGCGCCTTCGAAAACATTCGGCGCGCCGGTCACGATCTGCACGCAGCCGTCCTCTCCCAGTCCGGGGATCTCCGCAGGGTCGACGACGCAGCTTCCGTCATCGGCTGTGACCTTTACCCGGCAGACCACCAGCTTGTCCGCGTCCGGATGCGGTGTGATCTGAAGGATCTTGCCCGTGACGATCTTCTCGAGATTTTTATCCAGCCGGTACATCCCGTCGACTTTGGTCCCCGACAGGGTCATCCGGTCATTGTATTCCTGATCTGTACATTCCAGTCCGGGGACGTATGCCCGGATCCATGAAAGCGGTGTATTCATAGGTTCTGCCTTTCCTTAAAACTGTTCCAGAAAACGGATATCGTTTTCATAGAGCAGACGCATATCGTCGATCCCGTATTTCAGCAGCGCGATCCTTTCCAGACCGACGCCGAAAGCAAAGCCTGAATACTCTTTCGGATCGATCCCGCTCATTTCCAGCACGTGCGGATGCACCATACCGCATCCCAGGATCTCGATCCAGCCTTCCTGTTTGCAGAAGCTGCAGCCTTTGCCGCCGCATTTGAAGCAGCTGACGTCCATCTCCGCCGAAGGCTCGGTGAAGGGGAAATGATGCGGGCGGAAACGGACCCTGGTATCTTTGCCGAACAAAGCCTGGGAAAACGCCTGGAGCGTCCCTTTCAGGTCCGCAAAGCTGATTCCCTTATCCACCACGAGGCCTTCGACCTGGTGGAAGGTCGGGGAATGGGTGGCGTCCACGGCATCCGAACGGTAGACCCTGCCCGGCGCGATCATGCGGATCGGCATCCGGCCGGCTTCCATGGCATGGATCTGGGTGGAAGAAGTCTGTGTCCGTAAAAGAATATCCCCGTTGATATAGAAAGTATCCTGTTCATCCTTGGCCGGATGATCCGCAGGAATGTTCAGCGCTTCAAAGTTGTAATAATCTTTCTCGACTTCCGGGCCTTCCATGACTTCATAGCCCATGCCGATAAAGATGTCTTCCAGCTCGCGCAGCGCGACGATATTCGGATGCAGATGCCCCGCAGGCAGCTCCTTCGCAGGCAGCGTCACGTCAATGGTCTCGCGTTTTAAACGCTCCGCCATGATCTTCTCTTCCATCTGCTGCTGCTTCGCGCGGATAGCTTCCTCGATGGCCGCGCGGGTCTCGTTGACCATCTGTCCGACTTTCGGACGGTCCTCGGCCGCTACGTTCTTCATCCCTTTCAGAATATCGGTCAGGGATCCTTTTTTGCCCAGTACTTCGACGCGGACCTTTTCCACGGTTTCCGGTCCCGCAGCTTCCTTCAGCCGCCGGATCGCCTCTTCCCTGATCCGCTCCAGATCTTGTTGAATCATGATGCCTCTTTCCGCAGGCAGAGCCTCCCTCTGTCCCGCCATATCTCGAATATTACACAACTGATTATTATATCATAAAAATAAATATCCCGCCGCAGGCAGCGGGATACAGTTTGCACAATAGAACCGGATCGCCATTTGTGTACTTTGACTCCTAGCTATCCGCCAGGTGGTTGTCCGCAGCCCCGGCCTCTGCCTTCCCCTGGCCTTCGTCCGGCAGGCCGGCCGAAGGGGGGCATGACATCCGCTGGGCAATTTAGGATTCCCGTTTAAAGTAATTGTAGGTTCAAAATAACACAAACAACGTCCGGTCGTATCTATTATACCAGAACCCGGGCGCCGTGTCCGCTTACAGCGGCAGGGTTTCTTCCCGGAGCCATGCGCGTTCCTTTTCGGAAAGGAAAGGCGCGATCCGCCGGTAGACCTCTTCCTGGTACTCGTTTACCCAGGAGATCATCTGAGGCTGCAGGATCGACTTATCGATCAGGCGCCTGTCGAGCGGGACAAAGGTCAGCGGCTCAAAACAGAGGAAACGTCCGTCCGGGGTCTCTTCTTTCTCAACGCATAAAAGAATGGTCTCGATCCGGATACCGTACAGGTTCTCCCGGTAAGCGCCCGGTTCGTCCGAGACGATCATACCCGCTGCCATCACGGCTTCCGGGGCGCCCTCTGCCGGTTTCTGCCAGCTGATGCGCTGCGGGCCTTCATGGACGTTCAGCAGATACCCGATCCCGTGCCCGGTCCCGCATTTATAATCCATGCCTTCCTTCCAGAAATACGACCTGGCCAGGATATCCAGGTTGCGCCCGGTGCATCCGTGAAGGAAGACCGCATGCTGCAGCTCCATCTGCGCGGCAAGCGTCAGGGTATAATGGCGGATCATGTCATCCGTCACCGGCCCGAGCGCGACGGTCCTGGTCACGTCCGTCGTCCCGCGCAGATACTGTCCGCCGGAATCCACCAGGTACATGCCTTCCGGCCTCAGGTCCGCATGGTCCCGCACCGTCGCTTCATAATGCATCATGGCCGCGTTCGGTCCGTAGGCGCTGATCGTCGGAAAAGAAAGCTCGACGAAGTCCCGGATCTGTCTGCGGATCCCGTCCAGCCGCATGGCCGCGGAATACTCGTTCAGATAAGCGCCTAAAGAATCGCTTCCGTCCACGTTCTCGTCGTCGATCGGATCGGTCAGGTACTCGTCTCCATCACGGAGCGCCTTTTCCGCCCGCTTCCGGAGAAAATAGATGAACCGGGTCAGCGCCGCGGAGTCTTCCACATAACACTCACGGAGATTGCGGATCTCCGTTTCGTTCTTTACCGCCTTGAAAGCTTCGAGCGGTGAAGGCGCATAGACCTTTTCCGCCTGAATCGCTCCGCCCAGCCTGCAGGAAAAGCTCCGGGGATCCATCATGACCTTCCCGTCCCCGTAATCATAGGTGCGCAGGAATTCCTCAAAACGCTCATACGAGCGGACTTTCCCGCCCGCCGCTTCCAGATGCGGCAGCAGATCGTCCGTCACCTCCGCTTCCCTGAGAAACAGCGAAAAACTGTCTTTCGTCACAAACAGGTAGGAAAGTGCGACCGGGTTGCATTCGACGTCCATGCCCCGGATGTTCAGCAGCCACATGATATCGTCCAGCCGGCTGCTGACGTAATACGCGGCTCCGGCTTTGTCCATCTGATCCCTGAGGCGTTTCAGTTTGGAGACTGCCGTTTCACCAGCCAGTTTTTCCTCATGGAGGACAAATACCGGACCTGCCGGCATGCCCGGCCTCCCGGTCCAGATCTCTTCCGCCGGATCCCGGTCGATCACAAAGCGCGCGTTTTTCGCGGCGAGCTTCTTCTCCAGATCCTTTTCTTCCTTCACGCTGATGATCCTGCCGTCAAAAGCCAGCGTCCCGTTTTCCGGCACTTTTTCCAGCAGGAACTGCGGGATATCGGGAACGCCTTTTTCGCCCATCCGGTACAGAACGATCCCGCTGCCTTCCAGTTCTTTTTCCGCCTGGATGAAATACCGGCCGTCCGTCCAGAGGCCCGCTTCCTCAAGCCCTACCAGGAGCGTTCCGTTTGATCCTGTAAACCCGCTGAAAAACTCCCGGGTCTGGAAATAAGGCGCCACATATTCCGACGCATGGAAATCCGCCGTGGGGATCATCCAGAAATCGATTCCGTCCCGGCGCATTTCCTCCCGGAGCGCCGAGATCCTCAGCGCATGGACATTCTCCTGTCCGATATTCTCCTGTAAGATGCTTTCCCGCGTATTTTCCTGTCCCATGATGTCCTCCAGATTCATTTTCATATCCTCGCTTACTCTATCCCGAATCTTCAGCTGACGGATGGATCCGCAGCGATTCTTTCCGCCGCGGACGCTTCCCCGCTGATTTTTAGCACGAAGAAATTATAGCATGAAATATCTGTGCTATAATCGGAAGAATGAAGATCATCACACGAACCGTAGAAAATGCAGACCAGTTTTCAGCCGCCCTTTCCGACGTCCTCTACCTGGACATCGAAACGACCGGTCTTTCCGCCGAACGCGCAGGTATCTATCTGATCGGCTGCGCCGGACATGAAGAAGGCGGGTGGCATCTGACCCAGTGGCTCGACCAGACCGGCAGCGAAGAAAAAGAAGTTATCTCCTCTTTTCTTTCCTATGCCGCCGGCTTCAAGACCCTGATCCATTACAACGGTGCTCACTTTGACCTGCCGTTCTTAACCAAAAGGGCGGACGCGTTCGGACTGGATGCCTCCGTGCTGACCAGACTCGCCTCTGTCGATCTTTATAAAGTGCTCTCCCCCTGGAAAGATCTCCTGGGACTCCCGAACATGAAACAGCAGACCGTGGAAAACTGTCTGGGCAGCGGCCGCACCGAAAATGAAAGCGGCAAAGACCTCATCCCGGTCTACCATGACTATATCCGCCTGCGCCGTGAAGCGGATCTTTCAAGACTGCTGGCACATAACGAAGCCGACATCCGGGGCCTGATCTCCCTGATGCCCGTCCTGGCCTTCGGCCAGCTCCCCGATTCACGGCTCACCGTTTACCGCGCGCAGCTGAACACCTGCGAAAACGCTTCCGGCGAGACCGGCGAAGAGCTCCTGTTCTACTACCGCTCCACCTGCGCCCTGCCGCAGACGGTCCATGCTTCATTTGAACATTGCTTCATGCGCCAGTCCGGCATCGAAGGGATCCTGAAGATCCCGGTCTATAAAGAAGAAATGAAGTACTTCTATCCTGGCTACCAGGATTACTACTATCTGCCGGCGGAAGACATGGCCGTCCACAAGTCCATTGCTTCCTTTGTGGAACGTTCCCACAAAGTCCAGGCAAACGCCCGCAACTGCTACACCCGCAAGATGAGCCGGTTCCTCCCATGTATGGGATACGAGACGTCACCCGTCTTTTTCCGGAGTTATGACGAAAAAATACCCTTCTTCGAACTGACGGATCCGTTGAAAAAGGACCGGGCCCGCCTGTCGGAGTACGCAACGGCGGTATTCCGCAGCATCATTCTTCAAAACTGACAGCCAGCCAGTCCCGTCAGCCTGTCATAATTCATAGGTGATACACCCTATATATTCAAATCTTTTTTTGTTTATTATTTGCAAAAGACAGTTTAAATTCTGGATCTGATTTGAACTGTTTCCTGCATTAACTAAACAAAAAGCAATTCGATACCATGTGTCATCAGCCGCCTGTCTGATTTCTCCGGTTCAGGTTTTCAGCAGAAAGGAACAAATATGATTATTTACCGGGAAATGGCTAAGCTGCCGGTTTTTTCCATATCTGATGTCAATAAATACTACGGAAACATTGAAAGCGCACGGTCTGCTGTTAAGAGAATGATTGCGTCGTCAAAAGCAATAAAGATCCGAAACAACCTGTATACCTGCCTGATCGACGATTCAGACAGCAGACACCCGGTCGCTGATCTCTATGAAATAGCCTGCGCGGTTACACAAACAGCCTGCATATCTGATAATTCCGCGCTGGAGTACTATGGATTTTCAAGTAAACCGCGTTATGAAGTCTATATTTCATCCATGACACGTTTTCAGGATTTCGAATACGACGGAAGGATACTGCATCACGTAAAACCAAGGATCACAGAAGGTATCATTTCTCCCGCAGAGAACAGTTATATTAGAATTACTGATAAAGAACGTACTGTAATGGATATTCTCGCTGATCTGGACAAAACCATCACTCTGGAAGAACTCATGAGAGCTTTCAGACATATGGCCAGAAGCGACTCTTTTCGCTTACAGGAGGAAAAGCTGCTGTATTATTTATCGTTATATCATAATCAGTTTCTTTATCAGAAGACCGGTTATATCCTTTATTATTTCCGATCACCATTGGGACTGAGTTTTCGTTTTTTCTCAGAGTGTCATAAGAATATCGGGAAAAGCAAAAGATATCTGAACTCAGATCTGATAAAGGAGATCAACTCTGACCGGAAAAAGAAGCGGTATAGATACAACAGCCAGTGGGGTTTGATCGTGCCCAGGCATTTTCGTATGAATTATGTTGATTAAAGGGACTGACCAAACGGTAATGGACAGTCCCTTTATTGTTTTAGTTATTAGGTTTCGTTATCGCCTTGAATGATCCGGATACCGGGATGTCATCCCACCCGTTCTTATTCTTCCGCTTTGGCAGCTTCTTCAGCGACAAATTTCTCAACGTCGACGGAAACGATGTCTTCGCTGTCGGCATTGGCCGCCTTTTCAGCTTCGCGTTTCGCTCTTTCCTCGTCCAGGATGATCTGCTTGACGCTCAGGCTGATCTTGTTGTTTTCAGGATTGAAGTCCACGATCTTCGCGGTAACTTCATCGCCGACCTTCAGGACGTCAGACGGCTTCTCGATGTGTTCCCTGGAGATCTGGGAAACATGAAGGAGGGCGTCGATGCCGGGTTCAAGTTCAACAAACGCGCCGAAATCGGTCATACGGGCAACACGGCCGGTAACGATATTGCCGGCGGCATATTTTTCTTCCGCGCCGTTCCAGGGATTCTCTTCCGGGAATTTCAGGGAAAGGGCGATCTTGGTATCCTGGATGTCCTTGATCAGGACGCGCAGCTGCTGGCCGACCTTGAAGGCTTTCTTCGGGCTTTCGACACGGCCCCAGCTCATCTCGGAGATATGGAGCAGACCGTCCGCTCCGCCCAGATCGACGAATGCGCCGAAATCGGTGATGTTCTTGACGGTGCCGTCCACGACGTCGCCGGGATGGATGGACTCAAACAGCTTCTTCTGCATTTCAGCTCTCTTTTCGACCAGAAGCTGCTTCGCGTCGCCGATGTACCTGCGCCTGTGCGGATTGTACTCAATGATAACGAAATCTATATCCTGTCCCTGATACTTGGAAAGATCCTTTACATAGGTATCAGAAACCAGGCTCGCGGGAATAAATACTCTCGCTTCGTCCACAACAACTGACAGTCCGCCTGAAAGGACCTGAGAAACCTTGGCCGTAAGGACTTCCTTGTTGTTGTAAGCTTCTTCGATACGTTTGCTGCCGCGTTCCGCAGCGAGTCTCTTGTAGGAAAGAATAACCTGACCGTCGCCGTCGTTGACTTTGACGATCTTAACATCCAGGGTCTGGCCGATTTCAAGGACCTGTGTCAGGTCAACGGAACTGTCATTGGTGTACTCGTTGCGAGTCAGAATACCGTCCGACTTATAGCCGATATTCAAAATCGCTGTATCCGGCTTCACGTCAATGACGGTTCCCTCTACAACTTCCCCTGTGTGAATTGTTTTGAAGGATGCCTCCAGCATCTGTTCAAAAGTTTGTTCCATTTCCGACATGTTCCATAAC
>JAEEGL015835408.1_pt1 | contig 12264 bp, 12 predicted proteins | sample 9134231 | NCBI WGS metagenome assembly JAEEGL01 (sample SAMN16246548, study PRJNA631951) | gut metagenome | biome: gut microbiome; feature: rumen; material: fiber-attached | host: Bos | place: Iran: Karaj | collected 2018-10
TATTTATCCGCAGCCTGTCTTAATGCGCTTAACTCGAGCGGGAGCTTAACCTTGGCGTCCTGGCTGTAATCGGTGGCTTCGATATAGTTCAGCTTACCTGCGGTCTCCGCGCTTACCGCGATGTATTCGTTAAGAAGCGTAACCGAATTGCTGATAGCTTCCTCGGTAAGTCCCTCATCGTAACCGTCGCCGAGGATGACATCCGGAACGCCGCTGTTCTCGGAATAGATGCAGAGCATCTCATAAAGAGAGTAGCCGCACGGTCTTGTTATGGTCAGCTCATCCTCGTAGATATCCAGCTCGTCGCGGCGCTTCTGTATGTCCTCGAGAGCCTTGTCGTAGCCGGATTCCGGCATGTTCTTCATCTTGAACTCGAGCGCTTCCTTGAGCTGGTCCAGAATCCATCCCTTGCGGATCTTGTTCGAGTGCAGTTCCAGACTGAAGGGCGCGAGGCCGATCCTCTCGAGCCTCGAGTAAACAACGTCGAGCGCTGCTTTCTTCTCCGCAGCGAAAAGCACCGTCTTGCCGTTCGCGACGGCATTGGCGATCATTGTGGTGATCGTCTGTGATTTACCTGTTCCCGGAGGACCGTGGAGGACGAAGCTGTTGCCGTCGCACGCCCTCTTGATCGCATAAAGCTGTGAGTTGTCCGCCGAGATGGGGAGGAGGATATGGTCGTCGCCCTTGAATTCGCGCGCATCCCTCTCCATGTCCTCATACTGCCAGTCGAGCTTGCCCTCAAGGAGACTTCTTACGACTTTGTTCGATGCGAGTTTATCGCGGTGTAGGCGGATGTCGTTCCACATGACGAACTTCGAGAATGAGAACATTCCGAGAACGCATGCGTCAATGACCTTCCATCCCGCCTTGGTGCTTATTGAATTCTTAAGTGTCTCCAGTACGCCCGTGACGTTCTTGCCGTTCTCGTCATCCTCGATCTCACCGTCGAGTTCGGAGATGTCGAGGTCAAAATCGCGCTTAAGCTTCTCCACGAGCGACCTGTTCATTATGGTGTCTTCGTCAGTCTTACGGAGCACATATTTCCCTGCTCCGAACTTCCTTACAAGCTCTACCGGAACGAGGACTACGGGCGCATAGTAAGGGGTGCTGTCCTTCTTCTCATCTATCCACTTCAGCATTCCGCAGGCGAGGAAGAGCGTACCCGCGCCATCCTCTTCTATGGCTGCTCTGGAGTTTCTGTAAAGTGCCTTGAGTTTGTCCTCGAGTTCCTGCTCGGGGAGGCTGGAGTAGATGTTCCCCGCAGTAGCTGCCGTCGAGAGAAGTTCACTTATATTCTCAGTCTCGGCAAGCTCCTCGATGCCATATTCTTTGGCGGGGATCTGTTCGTTCTCCGCCTTCGTTCTGGATATGATGATGTAATCCTTCTCGGCCGAGATCAGGTCTTCGATGTCGGATGCCGACGATACGAAGAGCGGAACCGTGTTGCCCTTGAGCCTTACGTTAAGGAGCGCGTTGCGTGTCGTTAGATCGAGCAGCTTACGCTCCCACAGATCGAACTTGTTATTGCTTCTGGAAGACATATTCTCGGACATGTTCTATCTCCTTATTCCGCATGAAGTCAGCATTTACATTATACAGCAGGCAGGACCTTTTCGTTGAGTCCGCACGCGAAGTGATCGGAAGCTTCATTGCCGACGCCTCCGAATTCGTGCGCGTGTTCTACGCCAAGAGCGACCTCAATACCGCTGAACTCGAAGCAGGTCTCATCACTACCCGCGAGTGCAACGGCTGGCTGTTCGAGGAGACATATAAAGAACTCGGGATAAGCTTCCGCACCATGACCCGTTTGACAGAATTCTGATTGCGCAGGCCAAGCACGAGAACTATTCGTTGTTGTCACATGACGTTAAGTTGAAAGATTACAACGAGGATTGTCTCATTCTGGTCTGATACTGCATATATCTGTCTCTCATATATGAGATCGTTCTTGTTAAGAATTTTTTGTTTATCCTTTGTTCACAGAATGATAATGGAGTTGTGGGGGGGGGGGAGTGGGAAACTTTAAGCGATTCAGAACATAAACGTTATCGATAAGGAGGAGAGCGATATGCTGATCAACAGTAAAATAACAAAGAAAGCAGTAGGCGCGGTTATTGCTGCAGCAATGGCTGTAAGTATGATACCGACGACTTTGTTCGCAGCAGGAATACAGGAGGATTCCGAATCCGGGTATTACGCGCTGGTGCCTAAGGAGGGGACAGACACAGTTAGTCTGAGTCCTGACGGAGTCTCGACTTTAAGTGTTTATGACCATGGTGGATCTGATGGTGACTACGATGATGACTGTGATGGTACTTTGGTGATAAATGCACCTGAGGGTTATAGAATTAAATTGAGCGGTAGCTACACATTGGAAAGTCGAGGGTATTGGAATGGTCGTTATTTTATCTACGATTATTTTGTACTAAATGGAGGAAGCAACAAATACACGGGCACTGGATCATTAAGCGATTACACGAGCGAATCTAATACGCTTAGTATTGATTTTGTATCAGATCAGTCTAATTCATTCGCTGGTTTTGCATTAACTGCAACTCTCGTTCCTTACAATGTAATAACTGCCGCACCTACAGCTTCTGCTATTACTTACGGACAGACTCTTGCAGACAGCACTCTGACGGGCGGTGTGGCATATGTTAATGGTTCATCGGATGTTGAGGGAACTTTTGCCTGGAGCAATCCGGATACGATGCCTACTATCGCAGACAGCGGAGTAACACCATACGAAGTAACCTTTACACCTAATGACAGCAGTCTGCCGACACTTACATGCAGTGTAACACTTACAGTCACAACTCCCGCAGGTGTAGATGAAGTTATCGCTATGATCGAGGCTCTTCCTGCTCCCGATGACGTTACTACAGCTGATGAGTCAGCGATAACAGCAGCCCAGCAGGCTTTGGCAGCATTGCCTGAGATCCAGCAGGCACTTATTCCTGAAGCATCGATCACCAAGCTTAACGAATGTGACCATGCTCTTCAGGTTGCTCTTATCGCAGAATTGAAGGCTGTTCTTAATGATCTGGTAGACGAAGTAGATGAATTTGGCGAAGAGTACTATGATCTTCTTCCTGAAGATATAGGCGGCGACCTTGTTGACGCATTTGTAAATGCTATAGAAGTATTGGATGATCCGGACAGCACTTTGGATGAGATCGAGAATGCCCTTGATAAGCTTTTTGACGCTTACGTAGCAGCGATCGATTACATCGACGGAATCGAACCCGAGGAAGAGGAGTCCGAGGAAGAAGTTGTCGAGGAGCCCGTTCTTACACCTGAGCAGATTCAGGAACTGGCAGTAAGACATTTTGTTGAGAGACTTTATCTCAATGCGCTGGAAAGACCTTTTGATGTAGCAGGAAGAGACAGCTTTGTTGATCTTATCATGCATCAGAACGGAACAGGTTCTGATGTCGTAAGAGGCATCCTCGGAAGTGTTGAATTCGCTAACAGAAATCTTAACAACGAAGAGTTCGTTAATGTTCTGTATAAGGCATTCTTCAACAGAGTTCCTACAGCCGCCGAAGCTGCAAACTGGACGAATGCCCTTGCATCCGGCATGACTAGAGCTGAGATTATCGAAGCATTCATCGCATCACCCGAGTGGGCGGAGGTATGCGCTTACTACAAGATCAATATCTAATCCTTCTTCGAAGTTAGAAGATATTTTTGAATAAGGCCTGTGCAGAAACTCGATTTATTATCGAGACCGCACAGGTCTTTTCCACATTAGCGAACAGTTCCTTTATAATATAGGGAGGTTGACGATTAACGGGAGTACTATGGAAGAGCAAAAGCCGAAGATGTCTGTTAAGACGATATTCTCGCTTCACGATGATGCGGCAAGTCACGAGCAGATACGTGACCGTCTTTTATCGGGAAGGCGCGTTACGGGCGCCAACATGATCGTCATGATCTACGCGATCGGTATGTTCGCAGAATGACGGGTATTGTCTTCGACATCGACGACACACTGTACGGCAGGCAGGACCTGTTCGTTAAAGCTGCAGAGAATGTGCTCGGTATAAGTGTCAGTGATCCGCGCGAATTCGTGCGCGTGTTCTACGCCAAGAGCGACCTCAATACCGCTGAACTCGAAGCAGGTCTCATCACTACCCTCGAGTGCAACGGCTGGCGGTTCGAGGAGACATATAAGGAATTGGGGCTCTGCTTCAATCCCGGAGACGGCGTACTTACTGCAGACGAGTATCTCGAGCTTCAAAGCCACATGTGTCTTACAGAAGAGATGAAGGCTCTGCTTACTGATCTTCAAAGGAGAAACGATATCGTTCTCGGTGTGCTGACTGCTGGCGAGTCGGCTCATCAGTGGAATAAGGTTAATATGCTCGGGCTGTGCTCGTGGATTCCAAGAGAGAATATAATCGTCGCAGGCGACGTCGGCGTGAGTAAGCCCGATGTGAAGATCTTCCGCATGATGGAAGAAAGACTCGGACTGGAGCCTTCTGATATGTGGATGATAGGCGCCTCTTATAAGCACGATATCAGCGGGGCGCTTAACGCCTCGTGGCACGCCGTATGGCTTAACCGCAGAGGGATAATTGCAGAAGGCTTAGCGCCCGACTTCGAGGTCCTCGATGATGAGGATCTTGCGGGTACTTTAAGAAGGGAGTTCCTATGATGTTCGGAAAGAAGAGCAACGCACCTGCTTATGATAAAGCGAAGGAAATCCCCGCCCTTAAGAGCAGCATCTGCACGGGCGAGCAGACCGCGGGTTTTCTTAACCTCGAGACCAATAAATATCGCGATGTAATGCTTATCAAGTCTCCCGCAGACCTTGAGGTCTTCAAACGGACTTACGGCGTGGATGAGCTGAAGAAGATATACTGATTTGTTGTATAAGTATCTTATCCCAATCCGAATAATATGCAGATCCACCGCGCGATCAACGCCATTACCCAGGCGAGTGCGCATTGCCAGATTACGACCGATAATGCCCAACGTCTTCCCATCTCGCGGCGGATGGCGGCGACGGCTGCGACACAGGGCGTGTAGATCAGCGAGAACACCAGCATCGATACAGCCGTAACTGTTCCGAGTGCCTTCACCTCTCCCGCGAAGAGCGTCTCCATTACGGATACGACACTCTCCTTTGCCATGAAGCCGGAGATAAGTGAAGTGATGATCCTCCAGTCACCGAGACCTATGGGTCTCATGACGGGTTCAAGTATTCCCGCGATGGTCGCCATGATGCTGTCGTGGGAACTATCGACGAGGTTAAGACCGAAGTCAAAATTACTCAGGAACCAGACGACTATGGTCGCGATGAGTATTATCGTGAATGCGCGCTGAATAAAGTCCTTGCTCTTCTCCCACATAAGCTGCGCGACGTTGCGAATTCCGGGCAGACGGTAGTTCGGAAGCTCCATAACAAAAGGCACCGCCTCGCCCTTGAAGAGCGTGGCCTTGAACACAAATGCGAGAAGGATTCCCGTGATGATGCCGAGGATATAGATCGCAGTGATTATGAGCCATGCGTATCCCGGGAAGAAAACGCTTACGAAGAAACCGTAGATGGGAAGCTTCGCCGTGCAGGACATGAATGGAGTAAGAAGAATGGTCATCTTACGGTCGCGGTCGGAGGGGAGGGTCCTGGTCGACATGACGGCAGGCACCGTGCAGCCGAAGCCTATGAGCATCGGAACTATGCTTCTTCCGGAAAGTCCTATGCGCCTTAGAAGCTTGTCCATAACAAAAGCAACTCTCGCGATGTATCCGGAGTCCTCGAGAAGCGACAGGAAGAAGAACAGCAGTATGACGATGGGGAGGAAGCTTACTACGGTTCCGACTCCCTCGAAAATGCCGTCGATCACCAGACTCTGAACCGCTTCATTAACTCTTATTCTGTCCATTCCGGCGGAGACCAGATCCCCGAGCAGGTGTATCCCCGCATCGAGGAGGTCCTGAAGGAACGGGCCTATGAGGAAGAATGTCAGATAGAATACGAGCGCCATTATTCCGATGAACATCGGGATGGCCGTAAATTTGCCGGTGAGGACACTGTCGATCTTCCGGCTCCTTATATGCTCGCGGCTCTCGTGCGGCTTGATGACGCACTCGTCAGTGAGCTTCTTAATAAAGTCGAATCTCATCTCGGCCATTGCAGCGCTGTGGTCGAGACCTCGCTCATTCTCCATCTGGAGGATTATGTGTTCGAGCATCTCCTGCTCGTTCTCATCGAGCTTCAATAACTCAACAAAAGACATATCACCTTCGAGAAGCTTTGCCGCCGCGAATCTGAAGGGAATCCCCTCTCTCTTGCCATGGTCCTCGATCAGGTGGCTCACCGCATGGAAAGCCCTGTGAACCGCACCGCCGTGATCCTCGGGATCGCAGTAGTCGTATCTTAGAGGCTTCTCCTGGTATTTTGCTATGTGGACTGCGTGTCTTATAAGCTCGTCGACGCCCTCATTCTTTGCAGCGGAGATCGGGACTACCGGAACACCGAGCATGGACTCCATTGAGTTGATGTCCACGGTTCCGCCGTTGCCCCTTAATTCATCCATCATGTTAAGTGCGACGACCATCGGAACGTTCATCTCGAGAAGCTGCATCGTCAGATACAGATTCCTCTCGATGTTGGTCGCATCGACTATGTTGATTATCGCCTTCGGCTTCTCATTCAGGACAAAATTTCTCGATACCATCTCCTCGCTTGAGCAGGGGGCCATCGAATAGATTCCGGGAAGGTCGGTGATTAATGTGTCCGGATATCCCTTGATGACACCGTCCTTCCTGTCGACCGTGACACCCGGGAAATTTCCGACGTGCTGATTGGAGCCTGTGAGCTGATTGAAAAGCGTTGTCTTTCCGCAGTTCTGATTGCCGACCAGAGCGAATGTCAGTTTGGTCCCGTCCGGAAGAGGTGTACCGCTCGTATGGTACTTACCTTCTTCACCCAGACCCGGGTGGTTGCTGGTCTTCTTGTCTGAGAGAGTCTTGTTATTTACATTCTGTTCTTTATGTGTTCCGGGTTCGATCTCAATCTGTTCAGCCTCGGATAATCTTAATGTCAATTCATATCCGTGAATCTGTATCTCGATAGGATCGCCCATCGGAGCGAATTTAATTACTGTCAGTTCCGTTCCCGGGATAACACCCATATCGAGGAAGTGCTGTCTTAATGCGCCCTGTCCTCCAACGGTAAGTACTGTTGCCGATTGTCCGATTTTCAACTCATTCAAATACATATTGAACAGATTATACCAAAACAACCTCCTGATGATATCGACTAATACCGACAAATGGTAATAGAATATAGATGATCAAACAGACGAGGTGGCTCATATGAACGAAGTATATGATTTTATCAAGGCGGCGGGAACTTATTATCTTGCAACGGTAGAGGGTGATCAGCCGAGGGTCAGACCGTTCGGAACGATCGATCTGTTCGAGGATAAGCTCTATATCCAGACCGGTAAGGTCAAAGCCGTCAGCAGGCAGATCGAGGCCAATCCGAAGGTTGAGCTCTGTGCATTCAAGGACGGCAAGTGGCTCAGGGTATCCGGCGAGCTTGTAAGGGATGAGAGAGTAGAGGCGAAGACTCATATGCTCGATAACTATCCCGAGCTGAAGGGTATGTATTCAGCGACGGATGATAACACGGAAGTTCTGTATTTTAAGAATGCAACGGCGACATTCTCTTCCTTCACGGAAGCTCCGAAGACCGTTAATTTCTGATCAGGACGTTATATTAGACTCCTGCATGACTGCGTAGCTGTATAAGCCGATGCCCTGTGGTGCGTTCGGGTGGTAGTCGTTCCACATGTACACGGACGGGTCCGACTCCAGAAGAACCTGAAGTATCGTGTCGAAAGGATCGATGCACACAAAGCCCTCCTCACGGCACCACTCTGCCATCGCGGTTCTGAATTCAGCGCATAATTCATAAGTCTCTTCAGGGAAGTTTAAGAAAGGCCAGGGCGTGATGTAATAGAATTTTGCATCAGGAGACCTGGCCTTAAGCGCGTCTGTAAATATGCGGAGGTTCTCCATGAATTCCTCAAGTGATGCAGCGCCCAGAGGCTGGTCGATATAGAGAACGTCATTTATTCCTATTGCAACAACATACACATCAGCAACGGGAACTTCGTCACGAAGATCTACAAGCCACGTGGATGTCCATCCGCCTTCGGAGAAGTTCATTATCTCGCCGCGGATGAATGGCTTCATAGGCTCATACCAGGGAATGTCATCAGTGACGGATCCGCGCGTTATGCTGTCGCCTACAAAGCAGAATGACATCCCGCTCTCCATGTCTTCGAGAAGCTCGTGGTTAAGTTCGGAAGAGGGCTCTGTCTCGATTGAAGTTTCAGTTGGAATGGAAGCGGAAGTCTCATAAGTCTCAGCCGGAACTTCTTCGGCGGATCTGTTCATTAACATAAGAATCGAGGCCGACAGAATGAAGACGACCGCAAGCAGGATCGCGATTATGTAATCCTTGATTATGAATCCTGAACCCTTCATACCGCTATCTTAACATAAGGGGTTGACAAATTATATTGCATCAAATATAATCTGGAAAAACACAAAAAACAAAGGAGAGCACGCTCATGACTATCTACGATTATTCGGTACCCCAGACAAACGGCGAAGAGCTTAAGCTCGATGCATATAAGGGCAAGGTAATGCTCATTGTTAATACGGCCACAGGATGCGGCTTCACGCCTCACTATGAGCCTCTTGAGAAGATGTACGAGGAGTTCCACGACAAGGGCTTCGAGATCATCGACATTCCCTGCAACCAGTTCATGGGACAGACTCCCGGAACTGATGAGGAGATCCACGAGTTCTGCACACTTAAGTACAATACAAAGTTCCCTCAGATGAAGAAGTCTGATGTCAACGGTGAGAATGCACTGCCTCTCTTCGGATACCTTAAGGAAAAGCAGGGCTTCAAGGGCTTCGGCAAGGGACCCAAGGCGATCGCGATGGGAGCTATGCTCAAGACCGTCGATAAGGACTATAAGAACAACCCCAATATCAAGTGGAACTTCACAAAGTTCCTGGTCGACCGTGAAGGCAATGTCGTAAGAAGATTCGAGCCTACGGAAGACATGAAGAACGTTGCCAAGGCTGTTGAGGAGCTGATCTGAAATGGCTAAGCAGACAGATAAATATGCGGCTCTTAAACTCGAGAATCAGCTGTGTTTCCCCCTTTATGCTGCAGCTCGGGAAGTAGTCAATTATTACACTCCGTTCCTCTCCGAATTAGGGATTACCTATACACAGTACATTGCGTTTATGGTTCTGTGGGAGAATGACGGAATAGCCGTCGGTGAATTGGGTCGCCGTCTGTTCCTCGATAACGGCACCCTTACACCGATGCTTAAGAAGCTTGAGAAGCAGGGGCTGATCGAGAGAAGAAGAAGCGCCGAAGACGAGCGCGTGGTCAGGATCTACGTGACGGACTCAGGATATGAGCTGAGGGAGAGATGCCTTCGTATCCCGCAGGAAGTCGGAAAGTGCGTAAAAGTCACGCCGGAGGAAGCGGCCGCGTTATACGGGCTTTTGTATAAACTTCTCGACAACGAAGGTCGTGACTGATTTCAAAAAAAGCGGTTTACAACCCCAAAAACATGTGGTAGATTTACGGCATAATAAAACCGTTGATGCGGAGATAAAGGTAGTAAACGCCCTTACAGAGAGCCTGTGATGCTGAGAGTCAGGCAGGAAACGGATTATCAAATGGACCGCTGAGGGCGCAGTCAAATGCTGCGACGGCAGGCACCGTTAGAGGCCGGGGATATGATGGTATCCTGCTTAAGTGTACGGTAACCCGTAAATCAAGGTGGCACCGCGGATAATGTAATTATTCGTCCTTGACAGAAGAAATTCTGTTGAGGGCGTTTTCTTTTGCCCTCAGCGCGAAGGAGGACAAAACAGATGCAGATCAGACCGACTTACGATGAAGTAAGGAAGATCGCCGCGGAGGGCAAGTATGATGTACTGCCTTTAAGTGTCGAGATCTTATCCGACTTCACAACTCCGATCGAAGCATTGAAGATCCTGAAGAACGCTTCAGACCATGTCTACATGCTCGAGTCGGCACAGGCGAACGAGACATGGGGCCGCTACACTTTCTTAGGCTTTAAGCCAAGAGCACTTATCACCTGTAAGGATGGCATCCTTGAGGTGGACGGCGAGAAGATCGTTACTGCAGATCCGTCAGCAGAACTTCGTAAGATAATGGACGGTTACAAGAGCCCGAGGTTCGATTATCTCCCTCCCTTTGCAGGCGGTCTTGTAGGCTACTTCTCCTACGATTACTTAACATACAGCGAGCCCACGGCAAAGTGCGACGTCGAGGACGAGGAGGGCTTCAAGGATGTTGACCTCATGCTCTTCGACAAGGTCATCGCCTTCGATAACTTAAAGCAGAAGATAATCATCATCGAGAACATGAAGCTTAATGAGGGCGAAGAGGGATATAACCGCGCGGTTGAGACCTTGAAGGACCTCGTAAACCTTCTCCATAACGGCGACAAGGCTGAGGAGAAGGGCGGCAGGATCACGGGTGAGGTCACGCCCCTCTTCGAGAAGGAAGCCTTCTGCGAGATGGTCGAGAAGGGCAAGTCCTACATAAAGGAGGGCGACATCTTCCAGATCGTTCTCTCGAACAGGCTGTCCGCACCTTTTGAAGGGAGCCTTCTTAACACATACAGAGTATTACGAACGATCAATCCCTCTCCTTATATGTTCTATTTCTCGGGAACAGATGTAGAGGTCGCAGGCGCATCCCCGGAGACGCTCGTCAAGCTTCAGGACGGCGTTCTTCATACGTTCCCTCTCGCAGGCTCAAGACCGAGGGGCAAGACACCCGAAGAGGACAAGGCTCTCGAGGAGGAACTCCTTCAAGATGAGAAGGAGCTTGCCGAGCACAACATGCTCGTTGACCTGGGAATAAACGATTTTGGCATGATAAGCGAATTCGGTTCGGTCGAAGTTGAGAAGCTTCACTCTATCGAGAGATATTCGCACATCATGCACATTGGCTCCACGGTAAGAGGAAAGATTACAAAGGATAAGGATGCATTCGATGCGATCGAGGCTGTCCTTCCTGCGGGAACGCTCTCCGGTGCTCCGAAGATAAGGGCATGCCAGCTTATCGGTGAACTCGAGAACAACAAAAGAGGTATATACGGCGGTGCGGTCGGATACATCGATTTCACAGGCAACATGGATACGTGCATAGCGATAAGACTCGCGTTCAAGAAGAACGGCAAAGTGTTCGTCAGATCCGGCGCCGGCATCGTTGCCGATTCGGTTCCCGAGAAGGAATATGAGGAGTGCCTTAACAAGGCAAGAGCTTCGCTCAAGGCACTCGAACTCGCGAAGGAGGATGAATTATGATCCTGCTCATAGATAACTACGACAGCTTCTCCTATAACCTCTATCAGCTGATAGGTGAGATCGATCCCGACATCAAGGTCATAAGAAATGACGAGATGACGGTCGATGAGATAAGGGCGCTTAACCCCGGCCGCATCATCCTCTCACCCGGTCCCGGAAGGCCGGAGGACGCAGGCGTTATAATCGACGTCGTAAAGGAACTTGGCAAAGACTTCCCGATCTTAGGCGTGTGTCTCGGACACCAGGCGATATGTGCTGCTTTCGGAGCTACCATCACATATGCGAAGCAGCTCATGCACGGCAAGCAGTCGGTCGTGAGATTTGACGGCAGATGTAAGCTTTTCGACGGGATCCCGCTCGGGAAAGTGGCAAGGTACCACTCGCTCGCGGCAGACCCGGAAACTATCCCCGACGAGCTTATGGTGACGGCGCTCACGGAGGACGGAGAAGTGATGGCGGTACAGCATAAAGAGTATAAGATCTACGGCGTGCAGTTCCACCCCGAATCGATAATGACACCCGACGGCAAAAAGATGTTAAGAAACTTCATTAAGGAGGCATAAGAAAATGATTAAGGAAGCAATCCAGAAGATCGTAGGCAAGGAGGATCTCACATACGACGAGGCGTTCGCCGTAATGAATGAGATCATGAACGGAGAGACGACAGCAACGCAGAATGCGGCATTCCTCGCTGCCCTCTCTACAAAGAGTGCGAAGGCTGAGACGAGAGACGAGATCGCAGGCTGTGCCGCAGCCATGAGAGATCACGCGACGAAGGTCGAGACCGGCATGGATGTATTCGAGATAGTAGGTACGGGCGGAGATCACGCCGGAAGCTTTAACATCTCCACTACTTCCGCGCTCGTTGCTGCA
>JAEEGL016952744.1_pt1 | contig 12264 bp, 12 predicted proteins | sample 9134231 | NCBI WGS metagenome assembly JAEEGL01 (sample SAMN16246548, study PRJNA631951) | gut metagenome | biome: gut microbiome; feature: rumen; material: fiber-attached | host: Bos | place: Iran: Karaj | collected 2018-10
AATAGATTTCGAGACAGCCAATAACGAGCGCTGTTCTGTTTGCTCTGTAGGTGTCGTGATTGTGAGGAATGGCGAGATAGTGGATTCCTTCTATTCCCTCATTCAGCCGGAACCGAACTACTATAATTATTGGTGCTCGCAGGTGCACGGCCTTTGCTGTCAGGACACAGACGATGCACCTGTCTTCCCTGAAGTATGGAAGCAGATAGAACCCTTGATCGAGGGCTTGCCCCTTGTGGCACACAACCGTCCCTTCGACGAAGGCTGCCTGAAAGCTGTGTTCCGAGTATATCAAATGGATTATCCTGATTATGAGTTCTACGACACCCTTTGTGTCTCCCGCCGAAAGCTCCCATATTTGGAAAATCACCAGCTCCAGACGGTTGCCGAGGCTTGCGGCTATCAGTTGAAGAACCATCATCATGCCCTTGCCGATGCCGAAGCCTGTGCCTGGATTGCAAGGGAGATTTTGTGAATAACGTGCAAATTATATACGAATAAATGTATGAGGAAATAAAGCAGCTTTTGTGGTATGTGCAAAACTTGCGAATACCACTCAAGAAATGAACAAATGAGAAACAATAGTTTATGCCTGAATATCAAGCGAATCATATATTTTTCAACATATCCACGTTATATTATCATTATTAATAAAAGAGAATTTTAAAATAAAAGATAATGATTTAATGGTGTTAATTTGTTAATTTCATATCTTTGCAAAAGAAATCAGCAAATCATGGAAGAGAACAAGATTATAATCTATCAAACAGAAGACGGACAGACAAGAGAGGGCACATGTGCAAAAAATGCACATGTTCAACTTATAGCAACCGCTAAGGAATACTTGACAGTTCAAAAAGAAGAAACAAACAATCTGTGGTATTCTCATTTTTTGCGATTACCACTCAATAAAAGGAACAATTGATAGAAGGAAAGTCCGCACTAAAAGATAATTCTGTAAAAGTTGTTGTAACGAAAAATAATAAATAGTATATTTGCAAACGAAACAGAAATAATAACCAATGAACTATAAAAAACTAAAGTTATGCCACAACTAATTAATTATGGAAATGAGATACTCCGTATATCTTCAAAAGGAGTCGAGTATTCAACTACAGGTGGACGATCATGGAACACTCGTTACTCAGGCTCTTCATACGGAACCTTCATCGACTTATTACCTTATGGTAACGAGCTACTTGCTGTTACCACAAAAGGCGTGTACTATTCAACTACGGGTGGTCGTTCGTGGAACTCTCGTTTTACGGGCTCAGCTTATGGAACTTTCCAAAGCCTTGCAGATGGAGGTCGTGAACTCTTAGCCAATACCAGCAAAGGACTCTATTATTCTACTACTAGCGGAAGAAACTGGAATAGAAGAAGTTAAAAAACAATACGAACATGAAAAGATTTGGTACCGACATGGCTTTGTGGCTGCTGTTAGCCTTTTTTATAATTCTAACAATAGTTGTTTATTTTACCTATGACATTTGGGCTGTGCAAGTATTATCTGCATGCTTAGGTGCCATTATTACAATTATTGCGACCCGTTTACTTCTAAGTAGTCAAAGCAAGATTGAGGAACAGCGCAGAGATGCTGAAGATGATTCCAAGCGCAGATTTGAAATATATAATGCAAAATTGAAGGTGTATTCTGATTTTGTTTCAAAGATGTACGACATCTTAAGTGACAACAAAATTGAAGAAGATGAAATTCTTGACCTTCGAACACGGATCTTTGGACAAGTGAGCTTTTACGTTAATGGAGATATTTTGGAAAGTATAAATAATGAACTTAAAACCATTGATAATTATAAAGATACTGCAAAAATGCAACGCATATTTGCAAATATTGCCAGTATTTTACAGAAAGATTTGCGTAAAGACTGGCCCGTAAATGTTCAGAGCGCTTATAATTTGTGGGATACCTTTGATGGCTTGTTGGATAATTCTGTTTCATCAGAAAATACAATTTCTAATAAAAAAGAAGAATACATTTCCAATGGAGTTATGACTCCAGACACTATACTCTCCAAAGAAGATTCTGTTGGTATTAATAAAGGATTCTGGCATTTTGCCATGTGGGGAGCAGAAGAGCAAATTAACGCTTTGAGAGAAGGTATTTATGAATTAAATCTTGTTGAATACGAAGAAGAATGGCGTACAAATTTGATAAAGCAAGTACAGAAAGATGACCTTATTTTCCTTTTCCGTTCTGGAGGATGGGGATATATGGGGGTTTATCGTGCTGTTGGCTGGAGAATCTTTGAATTTGGAGAGAATGATACTTGCAAGGAAACTCTAAACATTTTTGATGATGGAATAAAAGAGATTACTGATAATAGCCAAATCGAAAAAGATTTAAAACGAAGTGATATTTACAGCTCAAGAAAAGACGGTGCCGATCTTTGCTCTAGCATTATTGTGGAACCTCTGGCATTCTCCTGTAAAGGCATTGGGAATCCCGGAGGTGTATATAGGCGCACAATATCTCGATATGATCATGGGTATGGACTGAAACAACTTTCTCGTTTTATGGCCATAATGGATGATGATAACAACTACAACGTTCATTTTAACGGAGAAAAAAAGGTTGATATGGGTTGTAACAAGGATCTTTTTAAGAAAATTCTAGAGAGTGGAAATATACAGCCTGCACTTCTGGACGAAGAGGGGCGTTGGGTACAATAACAGATAGATTATTTATATATGTCAGTTTGGATTAATCAAGAACTAGTGGACGACGTAAAGTTCACCATAAGGGAAAAGTATGGTAATAAAAAACGCATATATGCTTATTGCCGACCTCGCTCATGGCAGCAAAGTCGCTTTATTCAGATAACGACTCCAATTAGGGATGCAGATATCCACTATGAATACTTTGAAGAAAGGGTGCAACTTCATTTTGAAGGAAAATACTTCTTAGATGAGTATCGCCCTTTCAGAGAGTATCTGTACGAGCAAACAAAGGACAAGACTGGGTTTGAGTGGAAAAAGTGGCAGCATCATCAAAAAGGTCGTTGTGTCCTGAATTGCTATATGGAGGTTTGGGAAGAACTCTATGAAGCTTTTAATAGAATCATAAGCGTTTTCGACCCGCTTATTGAACAATATGTTAACGAACATCAGGAGTTGTTTTGCAAGCAAGAGAAGTCAGAGTCTGTTACTGATCGTTCTTATTCATTAGTATCGGAAGACGCTGATCAAGCTCCCGAAATAGGTATAAAAGCTGTTGGAGAACTTCCTTTTGACTTGTTTGAGATACCTGAATATCAGCGACCATACAAGTGGACAGCAAAGAATGTCAACCAGCTTATCTCCGACCTGATCACTTTTAGGAATAAAAAGCAATATCGTCTTGGTACGCTTGTTCTTCATAAAAATGAGATTGTGGATGGACAACAGCGTATAGTGACATTAGTACTTCTTATATCCCAAATGCTTGACATAATAAAAGATGACAAGATTCGGGAAAGCTATAAGGACATATCTTCAAAGATAGAAAAGTTTACGCATAAAATATCATATCATAATAGATACTCACTACATAATGTAGTAGAGAATCTTCATACCATCGAGAGGAGAAAAATGGACCTTGACAAGGACTTGTTAGATTTTCTTCTGACAAAATGTGAATTTGTGGAAGTGAAGTTAAAAAGCATCTCTGAGGCTTTTCAATTCTTTGATTCCCAAAATGCTCGTGGTAAAGACTTAGAGGCTCATGATTTGTTGAAAGCATACCATTTAAGGGAAATCAAATCTTTGTCAGAAGAGGATATGGCTAATATTGATGAATGGCAGAGCAAACAAACAGAATTCCTGAAAGACGTTTTTCTGTCTCTTTTCAGGGCCAAGCGATGGTCAAAAGGCAAATGGGCTCGTTATTTTTCCAAGAACTATACAGATATATTCAAAGGTATTTCACTGATTGACGGGAAACGATATCCTTTTTATCAGATGGAGGTTATTGCTCATATATTCTCTAATATTTATAATAACGACCCAACTAGAATCATTGATGGAAGGACCCTTGAGTATCCCTTCAATCTTGATGACCAGATCATTAATGGTAGTCGATTCTTTGATATGATAAGACATTATATGTGTCTGTATCAGAGTATTAGGAATCTTAAATGTACATTGCCTGAAAACAGTAAGGCAAAGGAAATATTAAGATTAATACACCACTATAATGGGGCTGGTAGAACTGGTGACAAGTATGTTCGTGAGATGTTCTATACTATTCTGTTATATTACATAGATCGTTTTGGGGAGGAAGAACTTGACAAGGTAGTTCCTCAGTTCTTTATATGGTCATATTGTCTAAGGCTCAGGCAAACGGCTGTGCAATTGGCATCGATTGACAATTATGCATCAGACTGGAACAGTCTATTTATGCATGTTCATGATGCCAAGACACCATACGATATTATTAACATCGACATAGAAGGTGTTTCAAACAAACAATGTGCAGGTTGTGAGGAAATAAGAGATAAATTCAAAGAATACAATAAATATTATGGCAACAATTAATCACGATATAACACAACTTACCGTTAGGGAATTCTTGTCAGATGGAAAGTATGTCATCCCCATATACCAGAGAAACTATGACTGGGGAGAAAAAGAAACCTTACAGCTTATTGAGGATGTAGCTGACTATGCCAAAGAAGATAGCGGCAGGAACTATTACATTGGTTCTGCAATCGTCTTCGTCCGCAGCAGCAATGGACAGGAGTATTTCGAGATTATAGACGGTCAGCAAAGACTCACGACACTTACCATCCTGACAACTTTGTTGAAGAGAATGGATTTGGCCGACTGGTATCAACGTGCTAATTTATCCTATGATCATCGAAGGGAGGCAGACGATGCCATCGTTCTTCTTAAGGACAATCGCTTCTCCGACCACCCTGTAGCACAGAACATTAATGATGTGTTCAGAATTATGGACAAGAACCTTGTTCAAATCCTAAATAATAAGGGACTGTCTCTAGAAGAATTCGCAGAATACCTTTTTGATAAGGTCGTTATTATCCGTATTCCTGTACCACAGGATACAGAACTTAATCATTACTTTGAAATAATGAACACTCGTGGAGAACAGTTGGAAAAACACGAAGTTCTGAAAGCTGTTTTAATGAGTGACTTGGATAAAAGTGATCATTTCTTATTTCACTCAATATGGGAAGCTTGTTCCGATATGAGTTCATATGTTCAGATGAATTTCAATGTTTCTCAACGAAATATAATATTCTCTGAAAAATGGAATGACTTGATTTTTGAAGACTTTGATGAATTAAAAGAGGAAATGGTCTCTGAAGAAGAAGAAAGCCGTTTTGATAGTGTCGAGGATGCTTATTCACATTCACTGGCTGATCTTGTAAAAGACAGCAAATCTAATGTAAGATACGAACTCCCTCGTGACGGCAGTCAGGATGAGGGTAAACAAGACAGATTCGGCTCAATAATAACATTTCCTAACTTCTTGCTGCAGGTTCTTAAAGTTACATATTTTGACTTTGAACTTCGTAAGGAAGAGTTAGATGAGATAATAAAGCTGGATGATAAGCGCTTGATACAAATATTCCAGAATGTCCTTAAATCCCTTTCGGATAGAGGAGAAAGGCAGTTGTTCGTGAAGCGCTTTATCATGCAGTTGTTATCTCTTCGTGTTAAATTTGACAAGTATGTCATCAAAAGGGAATATCTGAATGCTACAGAGAACTGGAGCCTAAAGAATATCCGTAAGTATGACAATAATAAGGCTAACTATGTTAGCACATTTTCTGGAGAGTATGAGGACGAGACCGATGTCGGCAAGGATATTCGCATGATTGAAGCTATGTTCCATGTTTCAGCCCCGACTCAAATCTATAAGCATTGGTTGAATGCCATATTGTTCTATGTGTATTTTAATAATATCATTGATCCCAAAATATTCAGGGACAAATTGTATACGCTGGCATGTACCTATATGACGGATGTATATCTTGCTGATGAGAGGACGGATTTTGAGGTTATTATTTATAATAATGATTTCAATGCTACCAATCATACTATTAATTGGGATAACATAGACCAAGGATGTGATGTTCCAAATTTTGTTTTCAACTTCTATGATTATATTACATGGAAGCAAAATACGGGTCGCTATCCTAAATTCGAATTTACATATCGTACTTCAGTTGAGCATTTCTATCCCCAGAGTCCAATGCCTGGCTACGATGATTTGAAAGGCAAGGGGTTGGACAACTTTGGCAACCTTTGTCTGATTAGCCGTGGAATGAATTCAAAGTTCAGTAATAATATGCCTAAGGCCAAATTAGACAATTTCGGTATGATAGAGGAAATACGAAATGGTCTCAGCATAAAATTACTTGAAATGATGGACGTCGTCAAAAATAGGAATGATTGGGGCGTTGAAGAAATAGCCGAGTTTGAAAAGCAAGCTAAAGAAAAACTATTAAATGCGATTCAGCTCGGGAAAAAAGATGTATTATCATAAACGCAAATGCTTAACTACATCTCAAACTCCGCCCACTACCAAGAGGTTATTTTCACGGATGCTGTCTGTGAAACGCACGCTTTGGATTGGTACGGCTGACATCGAGGATATTTATTTTCATTACAAAGAAAATAATAATTAGAATTTGTTTAATAATTTTGAAATATGATTATTCACGAAGAAATTTTAAAGTGGGCAAAAGAGTATGTCCCTAAATTTAATGATTTATCCGTTAAATATCAAACCCATTATTACACTCAATCTCCATTAGATTCTATCGACAAAGAAGTTGATTTAATGATTATTGGTATCAACCCTAAAGGAAACTTAGGTAATGGCTCAAGAAAATTGAAAGCAGAAGAATATATAAAAGGTAACCCTTTTTGGTCTGATAGATTTGACCAAAATGGTAAGATTGCATGGGAAACAAATCAAGGTGCCCGATACTTTTTAGGGTTTGATGATTTTTATCATCCAGAAAGTATTGATAACGATAAGAAAACGGTTTGGACAAACCTTTCTCCATTCGAGTCAAAAAATGGTAGTAGTGATCTTAATAAAGAACTTAAGGAGGTGGGGATAAAAAGTACCTTGGACTTAATTAATATTTTACGACCTAAACGCATCATACTCTTAGGTATCAATGCTTTTCAACAAATTTTACGAGTAGTAGGAAACAATAAAGACATAATAGAATTCTCAACTGTTTTCAATAATATAAAAGCACAGGTTGGCCGAATTCACAACATTCCGACAACCTGTATCTCTCATCCTACAGGTCACTGGGAAGTAAACAATACATTTTATACTATGTTTATCTTTCTTCAAGGTCTTACTGAAATGACAAAAGAAAAGGATACCATAAAACCATTAGATGATGTTGTTAAAATAATGCGTAGAGAGATTGGGGGATGGCAAGAAAAAATTTCTCTATAAATAATCTATCTTATTTTAATGATTGATTTGTACATTTAAGGCAATGTAGGAACTTTTGTAGAGTTTTAATAGTTGAATTATTTTAAAAATTGTCTTTTCTTAGACCTCTGCCACCAGTTGGCGGAGGTTTCTTTTTACTTTGCAGCCAGATACATTTAATAATTAAAGAAAGGACAGAAATATGGCTACGACAAAGAAGATGGATTTGCTCTCGGCTGTGGAGCAGATTGTGGAAAAGGCAAAGGATTCTGGGCTTAGTGCTGAATTCTACCGTAAGGCAGACAAATATATTAAGTATGTATCAGAAAGGATGGAGCTGACGAAGGAGCAGAGTGTAATGATGGCTCTGTTCCTTGATAACAGCGATGACAACAGCATCAGCATTAGCGACTTCGGGAAGTTCGTGGGATGTAGGACAACAAGGATTATCAGGTACATGGCCGACATCGATGTCCTGGAAAAGAGGGAGCTTGTCAGGTGCAGTCGCAATGACCATCGCATTACCTACAGGGTTCCGATGGAGGTCATTGAAGCCTTCAAGATGAACGAGAAGTATGTGCCGAAGGACTATTCGGGGCTTTCCTGCCGGGAGTTGTTTGGCGAGATTGAAACCCTGTTCGAGTTGCGCAGTGATAAGGAACTGACTTTCGATGCTTTGACGGAGAAGATGCGTCATCTGTTCGACTGTAACAAACAACTATTGTTCGTCCAAAAGATTAAGAGCTACAATCTCGACACTGACGATGAGATGATGCTGATTCTCTTCTCCCATTTGTTTGTCAATAACAGCGATGACAATATAGGCTATCACGACATCAGCTTCCTCTATGACTGCAAACATACTTGGAGAATCAATAGGGCGATGTTCGAGGAGGGAGAACACATATTGCTCACGGAAGGACTCGTGGAGAACAACAACAGCGACGGCTTTGTTGACAGGGAATCATTCCGAATGACAGACAAAGCGAAAAAGGAGTTTTTCAGCGAACTCAACTTGGCTGCTAAAAACGTCAAGCGCGGAGATGTCATAAGGTCAAAAGATATTACTCCCAAAAGGCTGTTCTATGGCGAGAAGATAAGTTCTCAGATTGCAGAACTTGGTAAACTTTTGGAGGAAGAACAATATAACCAGATTCGAAGCCGAATGAAAGAAAGTGGCTTCCGTTGTGGTTTCGCGTGTCTTTTCTATGGTGAGCCGGGAACGGGAAAGACTGAGACTGTGCTCCAACTTGCAAAACAAACAGGTCGAGACATTCTTCAAGTTAATGTCTCGCAAATAAAGAGTATGTGGGTTGGTGAGAGCGAAAAGAACATCAAGCAGTTGTTCGATACTTACAGAGCACAAGTTAAGGAGAGTGCAATTGCGCCGATTCTCCTGTTTAACGAGGCTGACGCCATCATCAACAAGCGTCAGGAAGGAGCGGAAAGAGCAGTAGATAAGATGGAGAATTCTATTCAAAACATTATCCTCCAGGAAATGGAAACACTAGACGGCATACTTATCGCCACCACGAACCTAGCTCAGAATATGGATAAAGCATTTGAACGTCGCTTCCTCTACAAAATAAAATTTGAGAAGCCAACCATTGAAGCCAGAATGAATATGTGGCACGAAATGATTCCTACTCTAAAAGAAGAGGATTCTCGCATCTTAGCCTTGAAGTATGACTTCAGCGGTGGACAGATAGAAAACATTGCGAGACACTATACTATAGGAAAGATTCTTCATGGCGAGAGTGCAAATGTTATTGAAGAACTATCCGAATACTGTGATAGCGAAAGGCTTGAAACAAAAGAGAAACGCAGAATAGGTTTCTGATGATGAAAAAACATAATGAATCTGAGAACAGGAGTCTCAAAAATGACTTTCCGATAGAAGAGGTTTGGAATTTGGCACGAAGTGGATGTAAAAAGAGCAGGGAAAGGAAAGGTGGAGGCGGCATATTGATGCAAAAATGAGGGGAAAAGTGGCTTCATTACATTTTTATGTTGCTAATGGACAGCGTTTACTAGATTTTTTTTATAACTTTGCCATGCAAAGTTTTTCTAAACGAAAGAACATGGCACGCGAAGAAAGAAATAGGATAGGATATATGGTGGGACTTGTCAGTGAGTTCGCCCTCCGTTTCGGTGTCCGTCCTCGGCAGGCTTATGCCTATCTGAAGCGATATAAAGGGTTGGAGCACTTACAGCACCATTATGGAGTTCTGCACACCCAGTCGTTTCCCGACACAGTTGATGTATTGGCCCAGGTTTGCCAAAATAATGGAGGAGGGTTGCGATGATTCGACTCTATCATGGTTCAAACGTAAAGATTGAGGTGCCAGACCTCATCCACTCCAAACCGTTCAAGGACTTTGGAAGGGGCTTCTATCTCTCGCCCGACAAACAACAGGCTTGGGAGATGGCTTTCCAGAAAGTCAATCAGACCAAGGAAGGAAAGGCAGAGGTGACAGAGTTTCTGTTTGACGAAACGCTGATGACCTCTGACGAGCTGAAAGTGTTATCCTATCCCGACTACAGCGAGGAATGGGCGTTATTCGTACTTGCTAACCGACGACAAATCGAGAGCCATCAAGTTTACGTGGATAGCCAAGGTCCGAAAAAGGCAAACGAAGTCAATCGCGACAAGCAGTGGGAGCAACCAATTCACGACTATGATATTGTATATGGCCCGATAGCCGATGACGGCGTTACCTATCAGTTGCGCCGCTATGTGGGCGGTGTCATATCCCTGTCCCGCCTTGTTGAGGAACTGAAGTATGCCAAGGGCATCACCTTCCAGTATTTCTTTGGCACGGAACGTGCATTAAAGCTATTGAAGAGACTATGACCACAAAATTGACACCCGAGCAAAAGCAACTGCTGAAAGACGAACTGAGCGTGGAGATAGCAGGATTCCTTGTGGATGACTATAAGTATTCGCCCGAGGAGGCCATCGATGTGCTATACACCTCAGAGACTTTTGACCGTCTGCAAGATGACAGCACAGGACTATATTATCAAAGTCCGGGATATGTGTATTCATTCCTCCAGAATGAACTTAACACAGCAAGAGTTGTATAATGAATGGACACAAAAATACACACAACACTATATCGGATATGAAGACAAACAATCGGATTTCCCGCCGCGCATTCCTGCAGACTTCTGCACTCGCAGCAGCGGGAATGGCTGTTCCCTCGCTACAGGCTGATGCGAAGGGAACGAAGGCTTCGCGAGGCGGAGGCTCGAAGAAATCGGCTTTCACGATGTGGCAGATTCCGTCGCACAAGAACACCATCGGCAACTCGTATGTCTTCCAGACAAAGGGAGGCAAAGTGATTGTCATGGACGGCGGCTTCCCCGAGGAGGCTTTCACCCTGCGGGGCTTCATCGGCGCGCTGGGCAACGAGGTGGAGGCGTGGTTCATCTCGCATCCGCACGATGACCACATGGGGGCCTTGTGGGAAATACTGAAAGACCTGCAAGACCTGAAGATAAAGCACATCTACCACTCGCGCATCACGGAGGAGGTCATCGTGGCCGAGAAGACCGAGGTGGAGAAGACACGCGACTTCTACAAACGGCTCGACGAGTCATCGATTCCCGTGACGGACATTCAGGAAGCGGGCAGAGTGTTCGACTTTGACGGCATGCAGCTGAAGATTGTGAGCGTGGCGACGGGCCTGACCGTGAATCCCTACAATAATAATTCGATGATTATGCGTGTGTGGGACAAGGAGAAGTCGTTGGTGTTCCTGGGCGATGCGGGCATAGAGTGTGGCGACCTGGCGCTGAAAGGTCCTTATGCCGACGACCTGAACTGCGATTATCTGCAGATGGCTCATCACGGACAAAACGGCTGTTCGGAGTCGTTCTACCGCAGCATCCGCTTCCGCGCTTGTCTATGGCCCACGCCAATGTGGGTGTGGGACAACGATACGGGGAAGGGCTACAACACAGGGCACCTGAAGACCATCGAAACGCGCAGCTGGATGGACAGCATTGGTATAAAGGAACATCATGTAAGCGTGCGCGACGGTTTGTGGAAACTAGGTTAATAGCCTCTCCCCCTGACCCCTCCCCTATAGGGAGGGGAGAAAGGGAGACGTCAAGACATTGAACATTATAATTAAAAAAATATGAAGAATTTTCCATTACTTTTGTCTTGCTGCCTCATAATGGTAGCTTGTAAGCCGCAGGTACAGCCTGCTGATGAAGGACTTATCTATCCACTGGCCTTCGGTAGCGACACGACGGGAATCCGTCAGGATAAATTGACACGCGCCTACATCAGTCCCCAAAAGGTGGTGTGGACGAAGGGCAACCTGCAGCACACTGAGAACTTGCTGGATGCTTCCACCGAACAGGCCGACTTAGTAAACTTCAGCACCTGCCTGATGAGTAGCACGGAAGAGGACACCGCATCCGTCATCCTGGACTTCGGACGTGAACTGCACGGTGCCCTGAAACTGGTGGCCGGCTCCGGCTCTGACGCATACTTTACGGTGAGAGTGCGCCTTGGCGAGTCGCTCAGCGAGACCTGCAGCGAACTTGTCAGCAGTCGTCCAGCCAACGAGAAGGGGAACCAATACGGACAGAGCAAGAAATACTCGGCCACCAACGACCATGCGGCTCGCGATATGATTGTCCTCATACCGCGCTACGGACATATCGAGGTGGGCAACTCGGGCTTCCGCTTCGTGCGCATCGACCTTCTGGGCAAGGCAACCATGAACCTGAAGGAGACTACGGCTGTGTTCCGCTATCGCAACATCCCCTATCTGGGCACCTTCCGCTGCTCCGACGACCGGCTGAACCAGATATGGACCACAGGT
>JAEEGL010802111.1_pt1 | contig 12263 bp, 7 predicted proteins | sample 9134231 | NCBI WGS metagenome assembly JAEEGL01 (sample SAMN16246548, study PRJNA631951) | gut metagenome | biome: gut microbiome; feature: rumen; material: fiber-attached | host: Bos | place: Iran: Karaj | collected 2018-10
AGCCGATCCGTCCCGTTTCCGGATCAAACAGAAGCGCCGGCACAGTTACCTCATTGATCAGAAGAGAAACGCAGGAATCGTTCTCCCGGAAAACGCGATCCATTTTCTCCTGCTGACTGGAATTGATCGACATCAGCCAGACAAACAGAACAGCGAACAGGATGATACCCGCAATCAGCACACCAAGTGCGAACCAGTACATCCCGAACGGAATGAAGGCAGCTGCGACAGCTGCCAAAAACACTCCGGAAAAGATCAGCAACCCTTGATACTGTTTCATTTATCCTCTCCCTGCATCCGTCGTTTCATCCTCTGCTGTATAAACCTCAGCATTCCAAAGACTGCAAGGATCTGCGCAAACACAGAGAACATGAGACCCATAAGAATACAAGCAATAATAAACACCCATGGACGGCGTTTCGTCCAGTACTTGACTGCGGAAAGACCCGCTAAAGACATCGGCAGAAGCCAGATCACATATGCCACCTGCATCAGTCCCATTCCATAGGAAGCCCCCATCATCGTTACGATATATGACAGAATAGTCAGGGCTAAAGACCCGTAAAAATATGCGGGATCGACCAGCCAGTTCTCAAAAGGCGGCAGCTTCGCAAGCTGTGCACTCCCGTCGCGATTGAACAAATGAGAAAGCAAACCGTTCGATAGACCCGCAAGAGCCGCTGGATAGTACAGAATCTCGAGTGTCGAGATCTCCGGATAGACCCGCATCTGCTTCAGCATGTCGCTGAACAGCATCGCGGATTCGGCCCGGCTCTGATCCCCGCCGGCGATCGACTGCGCCATAAAGTTCCATTCCGTCTCATATGCCGCAGCAAGATTTCTCAGGGGAAGGAATGCGTCCCCGCTGCCGATCAAGGCAGGCAGGCAGATCCGGGCAAACAGCCCGGCCAGTATCAGGATCGATCCGTAGAATACAACTCGGAAATTCGAATAGCCGGCACGCTGCATCAGATGAATGACAGCACCAGCCGGCGCAATAAACAAAACGGCATAAAGGCCTTCCTGGGCAGAGCCTGTGCAGGCATATCCCGAAACGAATGCGACCAGAGCAAGCGCCGCGATCACGACAGGACGCATTCTCCAGGCAATGCGGGTCCACAGCGCGGGTACCACGCACAATAGCGGCACGATCAGCAAAGCCTGCAATACAAAGTCTGTCAGGGTCTGAAACGCTCCATGCAGTTCCTCACTCTCAAAATCCGCCACAGGAACCGGTAAATGCAGATACGGGAGACAGCTGATCAGAACTGTGCCCAAAACTGCAAGCACAAGCCATGCATAGGAAGGTATAGTTTTCTTTTCAGGACTATTTTCCATATTTGTTATTATACCGAGAAATATATATGAACGTCAAGATGTCTGTCCCGTTCGGCAGAGTCTTCCCAATGCAGATTTATCCATGGTCGTCTCGCAGGAAAAGAGATTAAGTTGAACCCTGAAACTATAAAAGCAGACACATCATGTTGCCTGCTTTTTTGTCTAATGTACTGACGTGCGGTCTTCTGCAGTTGAGCTGTTCGCCCAGAGACCGGGCTGTTATCTGGCCTTGGTACGAACTTCCTCCGTGATCCTCTCCGCGAACGTTTCAAAAGGCTGCGCACCGAGATCGCCGTCCTTGCGGGAGCGAACCGCTACCGTGCCTTCCTCTGCTTCCTTGTCGCCGATTACCAGCATATAAGGGATCTTCTGCATCTGTGCCTCACGGATCTTGAATCCGATCTTCTCATTTCTGGAATCGACTTCGACACGGATCCCGAGTTCTTCCAGTTTACCGGCAAGCTGCTCGGAATACTCCACTGTACGATCGGTGATCGGTAGAATACGAACCTGCTCCGGCGCCAGCCAGGTCGGGAACGCACCCATGGTTTCCTCAATCAGATAGGCCATGAACCGGTCCAGCGAACCAAGGATTGCACGATGCAGCACGACCGGGGTACGCTCCTTGCCATCCTTATCAATGTAGGTCAGCTGGAAACGAGCCGGCAGACAGAAGTCAAGCTGGCAGGTGGACAGCGTGTATTCCGCACCGACCGCCGGCATCACGTTCACATCCAGTTTCGGTCCGTAGAATGCCGCTTCGCCGATCTCTTCCGTGTAGTTCAGATTCAGAGAGTTCAGCACTTCCCGGAGCGCTGTCTCCGCAGTGTTCCACATCTCATCATCGTCATGGTACTTGACTTTATCCTTCGGATCGCGCAGCGAGAGAACAAGCCGGTAATTGGTGATTCCGAAATCCTTATAAGTCGAAAAGATCAGATCGACTACCTTGGCAAATTCATCCTTGATCTGCTCCGGCGTCACGAACAGATGTGCGTCATTCTGGCAGAAATGTCTGCCGCGCTCGATTCCCTTGAGCGTTCCGGAGGCTTCGTAGCGGAAATCATGCGCAATCTCTCCGATACGAACCGGCAGATTACGGTACGAATGCGGCGAGTTCGCGTAGATGCGCATATGATGCGGACAGTTCATAGGACGGAGTACATAGGTCTCATCCTCAACATTCATAGCAGGAAACATATTCTGCTGATAATGATCCCAATGGCCGGAAATCTTATAAAGATCAACCGTTCCGATGCAAGGCGTGAGCACATGCTGATATCCGGATTTGATCTCTTTGTCACGGATATAATTCTCGAGAATTCTCCAGAGCGTATATCCCTTCGGGAGGAACATCGGCATGCCTTTACCGACCAGTTCATCGGTCATGAACAGATGCAGTTCCTTGCCGAGTTTCCGGTGATCACGTTTTTTAGCCTCTTCCAGTCTGGTAAGATAAGCTGTCAGGTCCTCTTTTTTCTCAAAAGCCGTACCATAGATACGCTGCAGCATCTTGTTCTTTTCGCTTCCGCGCCAATACGCACCGGCCACGCTGAGCAGTTTGATATTTTTGACACGCGCAGTCGTGTTTACATGTGTGCCTGCGCAAAGATCCACAAATTCACCCTGCCGGTAAAAGCTGATCACTTCTCCTTCCGGGAGGTCATTGATCAGTTCGACTTTATAAGGCTCATCTTTCTCCTGCATGAACCGGACAGCTTCTTCTCTTGGCAGTTCGAACCGTTCCAGGCGGAGATTCTCCCGGCAGATCTGCTCCATCGTTTTTTCGATCTTCTTGAAGTCCTCTGTCGAGAATGTGAATGGAGCGTCAAAGTCATAATAGAATCCGTCCTTGATCGCAGGCCCGATCGCAAGTTTCACTTCCGGCCACAGCCGTTTGACTGCCTGCGCCAGAATGTGGGAAGCGGTATGGCGATATGTCCAGCGTCCGTCCTCATCTTCGAAGGTCAGAAGTTTCAGCGTGCAGTCCTTATCGATCGGCGCGAAAGCGTCATAACGCTCTCCGTCGACCTCGCAGCAGATCACGGACTTGCGGAGCCCCTGGCTCAGCGAAGCGGCAATATCCAAAGCGCTGGAGCCGTTTTCGTACTCGCGAACCGATCCGTCCGGGAAAGTTATTTTCATTAAGTTGATCCTCCTGTAATGATCATATGATTATAAAAAATTAAAAGCGTCCCTGCATAGTACAAGGACGCTGCAATGCGTGGTTCCACCCCGTTTTGAACTCATTCTGCGCTCTATCGGGCGCACCCGCTTCAATCCTCCGGCGGTCTTCCCGCTGTTCACGGTGCGGTCCTTTCACCATCTGACCGCTCGCTATTCCGTGCCGATAAACGGTACTGCTTCCGAAATCATTTTGAAGTCATTGCGTATTATATCATCTTTCGGGTGTTTGTCAAGCGATCCTCGTTATACCCGATTCACCTTCACCGAAAGCGTGAGTTCTATGCCGTTGATGTTCCATGTCTTTTCGTATCCGGACAGTTCGGGTACGATCTCATCCGCCAGGGTATCCGCGGCGATCCCGTCACGGTTCTTCTCGATCAGTTCTGCAAGCTCCGATCCCGGTTTGACTCCGATCACGATATGATCCGCCACCTCAAAGCCTGCTTCCTTCCGCATTGTCTGCAGTTTGGAAGTAATTTCACGGACATTGCCCTCTTCGATCAGTTCCTGTGTCATGTTCGTATTCAGAACGACGGTAAGATCCTTATCGCTTTCCGAAACAAATCCGGCTTTCTGCTGTGTGGAAACGAGCACATCATCTTTAGAAAGCGTCACAGCTGTTCCCTCGCAGTCGAATGTGTAATCCTTTCCTGCCGAATGCGCAGCGACAATCTCGTCGCCGACGCCTTCTTTCGAAAGATACGCCGAAATACTTCTCAGCTGCTTTCCATAACGAGGTCCCAGCGTCCGAAGCTGCGGTTTTACCTGATAGCTGATGAATCCGGAAGCATCGTTCACGTACTCGACCCGTTTCACGTTGAGCTCCTCCTCGATAATCGCGGATTCCTCACGGCTCAGCGCGCTCCCCTGCACGAACATTTCGGAGAGCGGCTGCCGGATCTTTATGGAAGCGGTATTCCTCGCAGCTCTGCCTAGCGTAACGATATCAAGTACCTGCTTCATTCCCTCTTCCAGATCCGGATCGACAAAGGATTCATCTGCTTTGGGGAAATCACACAGATGTACAGACTCTGGCGCATTCTGATCCACTGTACGAACCATATTCTGATACATCGCTTCGCTCATGAACGGAACAAACGGTGCAGCAACAAGCGCTGTTGTCTTCAAGACAGTGTACAGAGTCATATAGGCGGCTTCCTTGTCCGGAGTCATCTCAGATCCCCAGTAGCGGTTCCTGCATCTTCTGACATACCAGTTCGACAGATCGTCCACAAAATCCTGCAGTTCTCTGCCTGCTTCCGTGATACGGATATGATCGAGATTATCGTCCACTACCCGGATCATGGTCTGGAGTCTTGACAGGATCCAGCGGTCCATGACCGTCAGATTCTCCTTCCGGAGCGCATGCCTCGTCGGATCGAACCCGTCGATATCCGCATACAGGATATAGAACGCGTAAGTGTTCCAGAGCGTTGCCATGAATTTTCTCTGATACTCGGAGACGTTCTCTCCGCTGAAACGGGACGGCAACCACGGAGCTGAAGCGGTATAGAAATACCACCGAACGGCATCTGCGCCCTGGACGTCAAGAACGTCCTTCGGCGCGACGACATTTCCGATATGCTTGGACATCTTCTTGCCATCTTTGTCGCAGACCAGTCCAAGCACGAGACAGTTCTCAAACGGCGCCTCATCGAACAGGCATGTCGCGATCGCCAGGAGTGTATAGAACCATCCGCGTGTCTGATCCACCGCTTCCGAAATGAACGCAGCCGGATACCGTTTCTCGAAGATTTCCTTATTTTCAAAAGGATAGTGCCACTGTGCAAACGGCATTGAGCCGGAATCGAACCAGCAGTCGATTACGACCGGTTCCCGTTTCATGATCTTTCCGCATTTCGGGCAGCGGACATGGATCTGATCGATATAGGGTTTATGCAGTTCGATATTCTCCGGGCAATCGTCAGACATCTCCTTCAGTTCAGCCTTGCTGCCGATCACGTGGACATTTCCGCATTCACACATCCATACCGGAAGAGGCGTTCCCCAGTATCGTTCACGGGATATACCCCAGTCAATTACGTTCTCAAGGAAATTGCCCATACGTCCTTCCTTGATCGTATCCGGAATCCAGTTGACCGAGCGGTTGAAGCGGATCAGTTTGTCTTTCACCGCAGTCATTTTGATAAACCAGCTCTCACGGGCGTAGTAGATCAAGGGGGTGTCGCAACGCCAGCAGAACGGATAACTGTGTTCGAACGGCAGCGCCGCGTACAGTTTGCCGGAAGCCCTGAGTGCATCCAGCACCAGCGGATCGGCTTCCTTGACGAACTTCCCGTCCCAGGGAGTGCCGCCGCAAAGATGGCCGCTGGCGTTGACGAACTGAACAAACGGAAGGTCCCAAACCTTGCCGACACGATTATCGTCTTCACCAAAGGCCGGCGCGATATGAACGATACCGGTACCGTCCGTCAGTGTGACATAATCGTCGGAGATCACACGGTATCCTTTCTTTCCGCCGAACTTGACCGGAAGATCGAACAGTGGCTCATATTCCGTTCCGACCAGGTCGCGTCCCATGCAGGTTTCAAGGATATCGGCATTCTCTCCGATCACGGATCCGACAAGTGCTTCCGCAAGGATATACGTCTCTCCGTCTTTGCGCACTTTCACGTAGCGTTCGTGCTCGTTGACGCAGAGGGCAACGTTGGAAGGAAGTGTCCACGGTGTCGTCGTCCAAGCCAGCAGCGCGGTACCGCTTCCGTCTTTCAAATAGAATTTCGCAATCGCCGAGGTCTCTTTCACATCGTGGTATCCCTGGGCGACTTCATGGGAGCTCAATGCCGTTCCGCATCTCGGGCAGTACGGTACGATCTTATGGCCTTTGTACAGCAGACCCTTGTCGTAGATCGTTTTCAGTGCCCACCATTCAGACTCGATATAATTGTCATGGTAGGTGACATAGGGATCCTTCATGTCGCACCAGAAGCCTACACGGTCGGACATTTCCTCCCACTGACCTTCGTATTTCCAGACAGACTCCTTGCAGGCTTTGATAAACGGCTCGACGCCATAGGCTTCGATCTGTTCCTTGCCGTCAAGTCCGAGCATCTTCTCCACTTCCAGCTCAACCGGAAGTCCATGTGTATCCCAGCCTGCCTTGCGGAGCACATCGTACCCCTTCATTGTCTTGTAGCGTGGGATCAGATCCTTGATGCTTCTCGTCAGAACATGCCCGATATGCGGTTTTCCGTTCGCCGTCGGTGGTCCGTCGAAAAACGTATACGTCGGATTTCCCTTTCTCAGCGCAACGCTTTTCTCAAAGATCCTGTTCTTCTTCCAAAACGCGAGAGTCTCCAGCTCACGCGAAACAAAATCCATGTCCGTCGATACTTTTTTATACATTCAATACTCCAAACATATCTATCTGTCCGTGGAATCACTCCAGAAAGTCTTTCAGTTTCTTGCTGCGGGAAGGATGGCGGAGCTTGCGCAAAGCCTTCGCTTCGATCTGACGGATCCGTTCACGCGTGACGTTGAACTCTCTCCCGACTTCTTCCAGCGTGCGGGCTTTGCCGTCCTCAAGCCCGTATCTGAGTTTCAGTACCTTGGCTTCCCTTACCGTCAGGGTAGCAAGGACTTCGGAAAGCTGTTCCTTCAGAAGGGAACTTGCGACCGCGTCGGCAGGCGCCGGGGCGTCATCGTCCGGTATGAAGTCTCCGAGATGCGAATCGTCCTCTTCCCCGATTGGTGTTTCCAGCGAAACCGGTTCCTGTGCGATCTTGATGATTTCGCGCACCTTGTCTTCAGAGATGCCCATTTCCTTCGCGATCTCATCCGGTCTCGGATCCCTGCCGTATTCCTGCACCAGCTGACGGTTGACGCGGATCAGTTTATTGATCGTCTCAACCATATGAACGGGGATGCGGATCGTTCTCGCCTGATCCGCGATCGCACGGGTAATTGCCTGCCGGATCCACCAGGTCGCGTAAGTCGAGAATTTATATCCTTTCCGGTAATCGAACTTTTCGACCGCTTTGATCAGGCCGAGATTTCCTTCCTGAATCAGATCAAGGAACAGCATGCCGCGTCCTACATAGCGTTTTGCGATCGAGACGACAAGCCTGAGGTTCGCCTCCGCGAGTTGGTGCTTCGCGTCGAGGTCTCCTTCCGCCATCCGCTTCGCGATGTCGATTTCCTCATCTGCTGTCAGAAGAGGAACCTTGCCGATCTCTTTCAGATACATGCGGACGGGATCGTCGACATTGATGCCTTCATTCCCTCCGAGCACGGTTTCCAGCTGGGCAATCTCCTCGTTGATATCCTCAGGAACCTCGATCTCCTCAACGATATCGATATTCTGCTCCTCGAATTCAGCGTAGACCTTCTCAACCTGCTCCTGATCCAGTTCGAGATCGCTCAAAGCATCCATGACTTCCGTATAGGTCAGAAGCCCTTTCTGCTTTCCGTTTTCGATCAGTTTCTGAATCTCGACGACCGGATCTTTTGTCTGTTCCTTCATCAAAATGCCTCCTTATTTCTGTGCCTTGACTCTCTTAGTAATCTCTTTTAAGATCATGTCTCTCTCATCGGTTGGCAAGCCGGGCTCCAGCAGCCGTTTCTGCAGTTCCTCCAGTGTCAGCTTGCTGTCTTCTTCCTGCAGCCTCCGGATACAATCCTCTACAGTCTTAACCGGGTTGTGCATCGCGTTTTCTTCGTTGATAAGTGCGGAGATCACTTCCGCATCCTTCTGCTCCAGTCCGCTTACATATTGATGAAGCGAAAAAGCAGGATCGGACGACATTGCATCAAGAAGTGTCCGGAACGCATCGTTATGGAGAAGATTTCCGGCCTTCTCTGTAACTGCAAGAGACCTAGCCTTCGGATCAGCAAGACAGGCTGCGATCAGCGTGCGCTCCGTCCTGATCCTCATATCCTCGGCGAGATCACTTCTGCGTCTGATACCCGAACGGACAGCCGTCTGCTGGGCTTCAGGGACAAAGCCGCCGCTGCGCTGTCCCTGTGCCTGCAGCATCTCGACCGTATACCCGGTCATCTCCGAAACGAGTTTATAATACCTCTCCTGCTCGATCGGTTCGAGACTGGCGATAAAAGCACATGCTTCCATGCCAAAGCGTTCTCTCTGATTCTCATTGGTCAGATCCTTGCCTTTTGCCATCGAACGGATCTTGAATTCATTCAATGTACAGGCGGAATCCTTCAGCCGGTCAAATCCGTTTCTGCCGTAAACCTGAACATACTCATCAGGATCCAGATCATCCGGGAATGTAATAACGCGCACTTCGAGGCCTTCCGCTTTCAGGATGTCCATACCGCGCAGCGTCGCATTCTGACCTGCCGCATCACCGTCATAAGCGATATAGACCGTCGTCACATACCGTTTGAGAAGACGCGCCTGCTGTTGTGTCAGCGCAGTCCCGAGCGAAGCGACGGCGTTTGTCACCCCCGCCTTATAAAGCCCGATCACATCCATGTATCCCTCGGTCATGATCAGATCGCTCAACGTTTTATTCTTGTGAAGATACAGTCCGTAAAGATTATTCCGCTTATTATAAATCGGTGTGTCGCCTGTATTGATGTACTTCGGCTTATCGTCATTGAGGACTCTTCCTCCGAATCCAAGCACCTTACCGTCTGCACTGAGGATCGGAAAAATCATGCGTCCGCGGTACGCATCATAAACCGAGTTCTTGTTTTCGTTGTGAACGAGAAGACCTGCATCCAGGAGTTCCTTCAGTGTGAACCCTTTCTTGGTCAGGTAATTCTTCAGATTGTCCCAGCCTTCCGGTGCATAGCCGATTCCGAATTTCTGAATGATCTCGGCTGACAGCCCTCTCTTTGCTGCGTACATCTGCCCCGGTTTGCCGAGCGACGGATCAATAAAACAATCGAAATAAAACCTTGCCGCAGCCTGGTTCGCCTCATACAGCCGCTTCTTATGCGCGCGCAGAAGCTGCAGTTCACGGTCATTGACCTCGCGCGGCATCTCCATGCCGGCGCGGTCAGCCAGGAACCGGATCGCTTCCGGGTAGGTCAGGCGCTCGATGTCCATAATGAACTGGACTACGGTTCCTCCTGCATGACATCCGAAGCAGTAAAACAGCTGTTTATCCGGGGATACAGAAAAAGACGGCGTCTTTTCTCCGTGCAGCGGACAGCATGCCCAGAGTTTTCTTCCTTTGGGCTTCAGTTCCACATATGAGGAGATCACGGAAACGATCTCGTTTTTGCTGAAAAGTTCATCCAGCCAGGCGCCAGGAAATGCCATGTATCCTCAAACCGATAGTACCAGTTCTTCTTAGTATTTCAGATTCCGTCCCAGCCCACGGGCACAAAGATCCGTTCATAATCGCGGATCGCGTAATTATCAGTCATACCTGACAGGAAATCTGTTGTTGCGCGCTCTTCTCCGTCACGCTCCGCGATCCTGACATACTCCTCCGGCATCTGATCGATATTCGCGAGATAGTATTCGTACAGCTGCTCCATCAGTGCCCTGATCTTCGTTTCTTCCCGTTTCGCTACAGGGTTCAGATAAACATTTTCAAACATGAAATCGCGCAGTTTATCAAATTCCGCACCGAATTCCCCGGAGAACCGGATCACGGGACTGTCGAGGCTGTTCTCCACAAGATTCAGGATCATGCTGTTGATCCGCTCTGAATGCGTATGACCGAACAGACGGACACAGGATGCTGGGATCATGGATTCTTTGAGTACACCCGCGCGTACCGCGTCATCGATGTCGTGATTCAGATAAGCGATGCGGTCAGCGAAAGAAACGACCTTCCCTTCCACCGTAGACGGGTGTCCGCTCCGTTTGTGATGAACGATCCCATCGCGCACTTCCCAAGTCAGATTCAGTCCCTGTCCGTTATTCTCGATCTTTTCGACAACGCGAAGGCTCTGTACATTATGCTCGAATCCGCCCGGCATGAGCTGATTCAGTACTTCCTCACCGGCGTGTCCGAACGGCGTATGCCCCAGATCATGTCCAAGAGCGATCGCTTCCGTGAGGTCCTCGTTCAATCGAAGCGTGCGAGCGATCGTTCTTGCGATCTGCATCACCTCCAGAGTGTGCGTCAGCCGCGTCCTGTAATGATCTCCAGTCGGTGACAGGAAGACCTGTGTCTTATGCTTCATTCTCCGGAACGACTTGCAGTGTAAAATACGATCTCTGTCCCGCATATACTCCGTGCGGATCGGGCACTTCTCCATAGGAGTCTCTCTTCCCCGTGTGTTCACGACGAGCATCGCATAGGGAGACAGCGTCACCCGTTCCCGTTCTTCCTGTTCTCTGCGAAAGCTTCCGTCCTGCATTGGAGTCCTCCCCGAAAAAAGTCCTATGTAATAATAGATACACCGTGTTTGAAAAAAATCCTTTTTCCATATTGGAAATAATATCCGTGATTTCTGCGTTTTTACTTGTTTTTGGCATGGCTTTCCGCTATACTGACCCATAATCTTCCGAAAGGTCAGCTCTCAATGAATCTTCTGTTTTTCGACGTAGATGATACGATCATTGACGCAACAGGATATATCCCCCTATCGACAATCTCCGCGATTTGCAGTTTGCGTGAGAAGGGTGATCTCTGCTTCGTGAACACGGGCCGTCCCTTCAGTCATATCGACCACCGTGTAAAAGCGGTCGGATTCGACGGGTTCATATGCTCCTGCGGTCAGCACATTGTGTATCAGGACAGAGTTCTTCTGCACGCAGGTTTTTCCCGGGAGGATTCTGTCAGAATCGCCGAAACTGTCCGCGCATGTCATCTGAACGCGCTGTATGAGGCAGAATCCGGTATCTGGCTCGACTTCAACGACGTGATTCCCTCCATCGTGGAAAGCGATCGCAAGCGGTTTGAATCCTCCGGTCTCAGAACAACCGGTTCGATCGAAGACGAGGATTTCTGTTTTGACAAGTTCTGCGTCTTTCCATCTTCTTCCTGTGAGTTCCATCCCCTGAAGGATCTGATCCGCGACACCTGTACGATGATCGACCGCGGTCACGGTGGATTCTATGAATGCATTCTGAAGGGATATTCCAAAGCAAGCGGAATCGAGTTCATCCGGAATCTTCTGCAGGTTTCGCGGGAGAACTGCTATGCATTCGGAGACAGTACAAATGATCTTTCCATGCTCAAAGCGGTCCCGCATTCCGTCGCGATGGGCGGTTCTCCTTCTATCGTAAAGGAAGCGTGTGAATTCACAACGGATTGTCTGCCAGACGATGGTATCCTGCATGCGCTGCATCACTACGGGCTGATCGTTCCTACACGGTTTTAAAAGAAACAGTACCCTGCCATTCATCGGGCAGGGTACTCGTCTGACTATAAAGCGCTTTCTACTTTTTCATGATTCGCATCGCGTTCAGAACGGCGAGCATCATGACGCCAACATCTCCGATCACAGCAATCCACATGTCAGCGATCCCGAATACGCCGAGAATCATGAAAAGAGCTTTGACTCCAAGCGCGAAAACGATGTTCTGCCATACGATCCTGCGCGTTTCCTTCGCAAGATCCATCGCTTCCAGAAGCTTTTTCGGTTCGTCTGTCATGAGAATCACGTCCGCCGCTTCAATCGCTGCATCTGAACCGAGAGCGCCCATTGCGATTCCGATATCTGCCCTGGCCAGTACAGGCGCATCATTGATCCCGTCTCCGACAAACGCAGTCTTGCCATCTGTCCCCGTTACGACTGCTTCCATTTTGGAAACCTTATCCGCAGGGAGCAGTTCCGCATGGATCTCGTCG
>JAEEGL011266047.1_pt1 | contig 12263 bp, 11 predicted proteins | sample 9134231 | NCBI WGS metagenome assembly JAEEGL01 (sample SAMN16246548, study PRJNA631951) | gut metagenome | biome: gut microbiome; feature: rumen; material: fiber-attached | host: Bos | place: Iran: Karaj | collected 2018-10
ACTTATCCCCACATGGCTCAACTACAAGGCAACTCAGTCCATTTTCCAGGGCGTCGGCATTTCCGACGATAAATGGCTCATCGTTATAGCAATGGGTATGAACGCATTTAATGTTCTCCTCTTAAGAAACGCATTTGAAGGCGTTCCCAGCGAGATCGAGGAAGCCTCCATCGTTGACGGAGCAACAGAATTTCAGATACTCACAAGAGTATACGTTCCCATGTCAAAGTCAGCCATTGCGACTGTGGGACTGTTCTTCGGTATCTCAAGATGGAACGGTTACTTCTGGGCAAGAAAGATGATCGGTAACTCTGCGGAGTGGCCTCTTCAGGTATTCATAAGAGACACGCTGGAGCAGTTCAATACCACTGAGACTCAGGCATTCTCGGAGTTCTCCACGGATTCGGTGATCTACTCCATGATCATCTGTGCCATCATACCGATCCTCATCATCTATCCTTACATCCAGAAATACTTCGCCAAGGGCGTTAACCTCGGCGGCGTAAAAGAGTGATCTCAATCCGGTTTTCCGGTTGTGATAAATTTCATTTTCATTTTTTTCAAAACGGAGGGCAACATGAAATTCAAAAAGTTTTTCGGTGTTGTACTTGCTTCTGCTATGGTCATTTCCTGCATGGCAGGTTGTGGCAGCGGGTCCGGCAGCACAACTCCCACAAACGCACCTGCAGCAACAAAGGCTGCAGCTACACAGGCACCTGCAGCAACACAGGCACCTGATGCAACACCCGTACCCCAGGCTAAGGCGGTCGTAGTTGAGGAGAAGACGATCTCTGCAGCAGCCCAGGGTCTCATCGCAAAGGTTCAGAGCGAATTCGGCGGAACACTTTACTTAAAAGCTCTTGAGAGCGCATACAACAGAATGGTTCTCGGCGAGTACGCAGCTTCACAGGCAGTAAAGGCAACTGTTGGAAATGCCAATGCTTCAGGCGTTACACTCAACATGTCGGTTCTTTACAACAAGCTCAGAATGAGCTACACACTTGATGATGCATATCATGCAGCTGACGGTGTTACATACGAAAAGGGCGACCTTCTTCCTACATGGAAGCAGATCCAGACAGACGTTGGATTCACCATCAACGACGTAACAACAACAGAGTCATCCGTTAACAACAACTACAAGGCTGTTAAGAATGATAACTTTGCAGGCGTTGACGTTCTCTGCGCAAGCGCAGCAAACGCAAGTGAAGACGGTCAGAAGGGTATGTTCATCCAGCTCGACCAGTATCTTGACGTTATGCCCAACTTCAAGGCATTCCTTGAGAACAACGAGATCGTTAGAAACACCATCACAGCAGGTGACGGACATATCTACTATGCTCCTTACTTCGACGGTTACAATGATATCGAGAAGACATTCCTTGTACGTGTTGACTGGGTTCAGAAGCTCCTTAACGGCGCTTATGACGCATCCAAGTACGATTCAACAGCTTATACCGGTTCCTTCACTTACAGCGCATACATGCCCGAGTCAGCTTCAGGCGTTGATGCCATCGAGGTTAAGGTCGTAAACGCAGCAGGTACAGGCGTTGAGACAATCAAGAAGGACTATGCAAAGAACATCACAACAGTCATGAAGGAAGTTTCCGACAAGAACGGTGCTACACTTGTTAAGGCTCTTCGTGATTACATCGACAGTACTTACAACGGCTACTACGGCGAGAACCGTGCAGACCTCTTCGTAGGTCAGAATGCAGCATGGGATGCAGACGAGATGGTTGCTCTCGTTCGTTGCGTAGTTGCTAACCCCAAGTTCTTAACTGACGGCGCAAGCGACGTTGTTTACGGTTTCTTCGCACGTGAGGCTACTCTTCAGAGAGAGCCCGACCTCTTCACTCTTGCATGCAACATGTTCGGTGTTCGCGGTGCAGACGCTGAGAAGGATTACCTCTACTTCGATGCTGCAGGAACTCTTCATGACGGACGTCAGTCTGAGGAATTCTACTATGCTGTCGAGAAGCTTGGTCAGATGTATGCAGACGGCCTTGTTCTTAAGGATTTCGACCTTGAGGGCGCAGGCGGTGCATCAGGTACCAAGGTTTATGACACAATGTACAACTCCAACCTCGGATTCGGTCTCTATGACTATGTTCAGACTCAGACCGCTTACGATGATACCGTAAAGATCGAGGGCTTCAACCTTGCATCCATCATCAACCCCGTTGCTATGTGGGCTACATCTTCAAATGGCTCTACACTCACAAGATTCACAGAGTCTTGGAGATCTGTTAAGACAGAGGGTTGGGTAATCACAGCTGAGTGCGCTACAAATCCCGACAAGCTCGCTAAGGCTCTTAAGCTCTTCGATTACATGTATTCAACAGAAGGAAACATGACAATGTCTTACGGTCCTTCCGCTTGGATCCAGCATGACGCAGCAGGCAACATCTGCTACATCGATTACCAGGGCCAGAAGGTTCCTCAGCTTTCTGACGCAGCATTAAACGAGTTAAAGACTCTTGCAAAGGGTAACTACACCAACTACTATCGTCAGTGGCTCGGCGCTACATTCCCTATCGGCTACATCAAGCAGCAGGGTATGGAATATCAGTGCACAACCGAGAAGGGTAAGGCAGGCTTACAGCTTGTTAACAACGCTATCGTATACGGCGTATTAGAGCACGTTATGGTTAACAACTCAGAGTGCCCTTCACCTTTCTATCGCATCATCCCTACAACATTCGCTACAACGAGTGCTGAGAACTCCATCCTTTCCGAGAAGTGCACAAACCTTTCCACATACTTCTCAAAGTCAAAGAACGAGTACTCAATCCTCATCGACGCTGTAAAGTACGGCTTCGAAGAGGCTATCAACAAGAAGAACGCTGCTGACGCTGCTGCAGCTCAGTAAATCTTCTTAATGCATTAAAAAAGTCTGATTGCCGTTGCGGAGGAGAAGGCAGGTCCTTCTCCTCCCGGGGCAGTTTTTCGGAGGCACTATGCAACATCAGATGGTATTTCAAAAATTTGTCTGCATCTTTTCCCTGGCGGCCGCAATACTCTTTTTCGTACTGGGGCTCGGCTATTCCACGGATCTTTACACGCTCTACTATTTCATAGATCCCACCAGCTTCGTGTATGTCGATGGAAGCCAGGTATATTATGATGTGCAGGATTTTAACCGCGCGCTTGTACTCTACGCCGTTATCCTGATAGTGCTTGCAGGCGTCTGCTTTATGATGCTCAATAATACACGCAGGAAATATTACATCACGAACTATGTTTCGTCCGTTGTATATGCGGGCTTTGCCGGTTTTCTGTCATACTATGTTTACACCAATTCCGTTGCTTACAAAGAGCAGTTCCTGACAGGTGTTGATTTTGATACCTGGCAGATGTGGGTAGATATGTTCCCCAATGATTTCCAGATGACAAGATCAACATTCTGGTTCGATGCGGGAAAGATAAGCGCTGTAGTCGGCATCATCGCCGTAGTGCTTGTTATCGTAAATCTCGCTTGGAAAACGATATGGATGAAAAAGGAAAAAGCCGCAATGAAAGGATATAAGGCTGTTTCCGAAGGAGGAACCGTATGAAGATAAATGTTGAACGCATGCGATATAAGAACGATTCCCTTTCATTCCTCCTTTGCATGATAGCGCTCATTGCAGACGTGGTCATGTTCTCGCTGATCTATTCAAACAGCGTTCTTACTTCGCTTACCGGTGTGCAGGGCTTCAAATACTACACCATCGGTATCGATATAATCGTGAATATTCTCTTTATGCTTTTCGCATTTTACGTTGGCGAGGAGCTTAAGACTTATCATATAAAGTGGGCGATCGCTCCGGTCATCATGGGCGCGCTCCAGGTTTACAGGATATTTGATTTCCCGAAGACAATGCGTGATTTCGGTTTCATCACCGAGAAGATATACACGGTGTGCGTGATCTGCCTTATCGTTTCCGCGGTGAGCCTTTTCGCAGCAGCCGTCAACACATTCATAAAAGGCACGATGTTATCAAATTTCCTTAAGACAGCAGATACATCACCGAAATAAATCGGAGTATAAAAATGGCAAATCTTAGTCTTCAAAACATTAACAAGATATATCCCAACGGAGTTCAAGCCGTATTTGACTTTAACCTTGATGTCAATGACGGTGAGTTCATCGTTCTCGTAGGACCTTCGGGATGCGGTAAATCTACAACGCTTCGTATGGTTGCGGGCCTTGAAGAGATATCTTCCGGAAAGCTCCTTATCGACGAGAAGGATGTTACGAATATGCCTCCCAAGGACAGAGACATAGCGATGGTTTTCCAGAACTATGCTCTTTATGCCCACATGACCGTATACGAGAACATGGCTTTTTCGCTTGTGCTCCGTCATGAGGACAGAAACGTCATCCATGAGAAGGTAATGAAAGCCGCAGACATCCTCGGTCTCCGCGACCAGCTGAACAAAAAGCCCGGACAGCTTTCCGGCGGTCAGCGCCAGCGTGTTGCCGTAGGACGTGCCATCGTTCGTGAACCCAAGGTATTCCTTTTCGACGAGCCTCTTTCAAACCTGGATGCAAAGCTTAGAGGCCTCATGCGCCGCGAGCTCATGCTCCTTCATGACAGATTAAAGTCAACAATGATCTACGTTACCCACGATCAGACAGAGGCCCTTACACTTGCGGACCGTATTGTCTGCATGAGTGACGGATATGTTCAGCAGATCGGAACACCCATCGAGCTTTACGATGATCCCGCAAACCTGTTTGTTGCAAGCTTCATAGGACTTCCTCCCATGAACTTCATCGATGTCACGGTTTCCGGAAATAACTTAAAGAACGATTATCTTGAAGTTGCGGTTCCCGAGAGGTTTAACGGTAAGCTTTCCGCTTACGAAGGAAAGACCGTGGTCCTCGGCATCCGTCCCGAAGACATAGCAGTCGGCGGAAACATCGACTTCACCGTTAACTTAAATGAGAACCTGGGCCAGAACACGCTTGTTCACGGCTTCTGCAAGAAGAAAAAGATCACCTGCAAGTTTAAGGAATGGTCCGATTACAAGCAGGGCGACAAGCTTAACATAGGCTTTAAGAGCGAAAAGATCCACCTGTTCGACAAAGAGACGGGAAAAAAGATTTGATAGCATAAGGAGAATGCCATGTCATTCGGTGCAAAAATAAAGGAATATTTCAGAAAAAGAGTGGTTGGCTTAAAGAGAAAGCCGGAGATACTGCCTCTGCTTGCGATCATCATCGCCTGCATGGTTTACACTTTCAAGCTTTCCAACTACTCCAATGCATCCATCTATGCAACGGATTTCTGGGTTGCGATACTGGTGTTCACGACCACGCTTTTCTCGATACTTGCCATATTCACATATATGAGCGTCCACACAAGAAAGGGCACAAATTACATCATGCTCGTTCTTTGCGTTGTGCTCCTTGCTTTCCTTGTGTTCTCGGATGTTATGTCATATAACTCCATTTCAGCCCGCATACTCGCAGGAGAGCAGGCAGGTCAGGAAGACAGACCGGCACTACGTCAGGCACTTAAAGATTTAAGGGCACACATCATAACTCTGGGCATAAGCATATTCCTTGTTGTTCTTAAGCCCGTATACGCAAAGCTTTTCAACATGATAGACACATCCGTCAAGGACGATGAACTGTCCGATGACTACGATGATGAAGAGGTAATTTCCGGCGATGAGTAAGCAAAATGAAAAACAGCCCAATCCGTACAGGATAGATCCCTTAGCCAAGATCCCCGTACCGGTAAAGGCTGTGTTCATAAAATGGTGGTTTGCCGGAGCCGTATATTATTTTATCGGGATGGGCATATTTGCCCTTGATACCCCCAATCAGTTCGATCTCATGTTTGTGCTCGGGGTCGTTCTCGGAATGGTCACAGATCTTCTCGTGAACAACATATTCCGCTTTATGCGGACGGACAGGGCCGATTATGACCCTTATATGATGTTTCCCGAAAAAAAGTTTTATACCTTTTTCTGCAATATTCTCTACTGCATACTTATATCGGTGCTCGTAGCCTATGTGTACCAGCTCATAAATCTTGCCGCACAGAGCTTCGGGTGGGTGGAAGAAGGTTTTGTATGGCTTTCCGCCGAACCGGTTTTGTATGGCGTATTCTTTTTGATGTTCGATATGGCATTCCTTGGCTTAAAAGCGCTCATAAAGAGGCTTTTTAAGAAGGACCGATAGGCTAGAGCAGGCCGAAGCTCCTGAGGACCGCAATCTCCGTAAAGATCGTAACGATGGAGAGGAGCGAAGTCCATACCACAAGCTGGGCTGCCAGTTTTCCGTCATTATCCATCTGTTCCGCCATGATCGCGGAAGATACCGCAACAGGTGTTCCGAAAAGTGCCACAAGGGACGGGTAGACCGTTTTGTCAAAGTGAAGCACACCGGTCTTTGCCGAAAGAAATACACCGAGACCGATGGCAAAAAGCGGAGCGATCACGACTCTGAAAAGAGTTGCGATACCGATCTCGCGGATAGCACCCTTTGTCGTCTTAAAATCGAAATTACCGCCCATTATGACGAGAGCCAGGGGCGTAGCCACATTGGAAAGGCTTTTTATTGCCGAATATAAGAAGGGCAGCGATACGGAAAGAGAAAACTTAAGATTCCCTGTAGCATCGGTGGGGATGAAGCTTCTTATAACGAGTGCGATAAGCCCCGATACAACGCCGATTATAAGCGGATTTTTCAATATATTTACCAGTACGTTTTTTATTTTTTTACCTAAAGAGAGGTTGTCGGCCCCTTTTCCCGCAACAAAAACGCTTAGGGATATGACGGCGAGGATGTTGAACATCGGGATGGAAACCGCCGAAAGAACTGCGGCCTGAGCCTTTGCTGCCGTGCCGCCCAAGGTTTCCGCAAGAGGGATTCCGATGATGGCAAAGTTGGATCTGAAGACACACTGAAGGATAACGCCTTTTTGGCGATCATCTTTGATAAAGAACAGGGCGATGACAAGACCTGCCGCAAAGAGTGCCAGGATGCACAGAGCGCAGTAAACGATAAGAGATGCGTCGATCTCCGAAAAAGAACCTATGGAATAGACGTTCATGAAGAGGAGCAAAGGTAGCGCAACTCTGAACACAAACTTATTACCGACCTTTAAGAATTCGGGAGTGAGAAAGTGCATGTTCGTTAACACATACCCGAGAAGTATCAGGAGTATGATCGGCATTATCGCATTGAAAGCAAAACTTAAGCTGTCCATAGGCTGTCCTTTTCTTTAAAGATAAAGTTTATGATAGTATAAAATACAGACCGCCGAAAGGCAAGGGGAAACAATGGCTACAAAGCTTCAAACTTACAATCCCAGACAGGTGATGATCCGCAAGGACTTCGAGATCCAGCATAAGAGGGACACATATTTAAACGATGTTGAACTCCATCATCACGATTTCTATGAGATCTATTTCCTTGTGTCCGGAGATGTTACCTACTCCATCGAGGGAAGACTCTATCATGTGCGTCCGGGCGATGTGCTTTTTGTTAACCCCAGAGAGCTCCATCAGGTATTCATAAGGAGCGGCGCGGACCCCTATGAGAGATATGTTCTCTGGATCGATGCCGCAATGCTGGAGAGAATGTCCACCCATCTCACAAACCTTGCAAGATGCTTAAACCGTTCTGCAGTTGATTACACAAACCAGCTGAGCGTTCCCATCGAGTACAAGAGCGAGATCAGAAAGCTCATGGACGAGATATACCGCGAGTCCGACAATGAGGGCTACGGCGGCGATATAATGCAGACAAGCCTTATCGCGCAGCTCATGGTGCTCTTGAACCGCCTTTCCGCAAGGGAACCCGGAGAAGAGATAGCTTATGCAAGCTCCCTTGTGGCACGTGTTGTTGATTACGTAAACAATCACTACGGTGAGCAGATATCTTTGGAAGACCTGGCAGACAAGATGTATGTCAGCAAATACCATCTCTCCCACGAATTCAGCAAGAAGATGGGAACAAGCGTATATCACTACATCCAGAAAAAGAGAGTGCAGATGGCGCGTCAGAAGCTGGCGGGCGGAGAAAAACCCAACAGCGTGTACAGACAGTGCGGATTTGCGGATTATGCAGGTTTTTACAGGGCCTTCAGGACCGAATACGGAGTATGCCCGAAAACCTTTGTTTCTTCAATGAGAAAGGGAGAACCCGATGAAGATTAGAGAACTTTTTGTTTCTTCCGTATCAGCATGCTTTGAGCTCGTAAACGACGAGCCTTATTACTCAAAGGAAAAATACGACGTTTACCTTAACGGGGAAGTTGCTTTAAAAGACGTTAACGTAAACGTCTTTTCACTTTTTGATCTTACGCCGGACACAGACTACTGCGTGACTGTCGGAGGAGACGATACCGGATTTAAGACAAAGCCTGAGAGCGCATGCATAAATGTAAAAGATTTCGGTGCCACCGGTGACGGAAAGACAAATGATACCGTTTTCCTTCAGAATGCCATCATGGCATGTCCCGCAAACGGCCGTGTGAGAGTGGAAAAAGGCACATACTACACAGGCCCGCTTGTATTAAAGAGCGACATGACGCTTGAACTTACTGAAGGCGCCGTGCTTCTCGGTGATACCGATGAAAGCCACTATCCTGTGTGGCCGGGAGAAGTTCCGAACTTAAGCGGAGAGGAACTCCAGTTTTCATCATGGGAAGGTGAACCACACAAGTGCCACCAGAGCTTTATTAGCGGCCATTATCTTAAAAATGTTACGGTCACCGGACGAGGCATTATTGACGGAAATGCGGAAAACTCCACATGGTGGGAGAGACCGAGAGGAAGAGAGGTAGCGAGACCCAAACTCGTATTCCTCAATCACTGCGAGAATATCGTATTTCACGGCATCACAGGACAGAATTCCGCCGCATGGAATTTTCATCCCTTCTTTTCAAAAGATGTGAGTTTCCTTGACATCGTGGTGAAGGCTCCTGCAAACAGCCCAAATACCGACGGCAGCGATCCCGAATCATGCGATATAGTAAATTACATCGGTGTGCGTTTCTCTGTGGGAGATGACGCCATAGCCATCAAATCCGGCAAGATGTACATGGGAATGAAATACAAGACTCCCGCTTCACGCCACACCATAAGGAACTGCCTTATGGAATACGCCCACGGAGGCGTAGTGCTCGGAAGCGAGATGTCCGGAGGCGTGACGGATCTTTCCGTAAGCCAGTGCTATTTCCTTCACACCGACAGGGGACTTCGTATCAAGACCCGCAGAGGACGCGGCAAATATGCTGTGATCGACGGCGTTGAATTTTCAAACATCCGCATGGATAACGTGCTCACACCCATCGTTATCAACATGTTCTATTACTGCGATCCCGACGGAAAGACGGAGTACGTCTGGAGCAAAGAAAAACTCCCCGTTGACGACAGAACGCCGTACCTTGGGAAGTTTTCATTCCATGATATGACCTGTACCGACTGCGAGTGGGCCTGCGCTTACTGCTACGGCCTGCCGGAGATGCCGATAAAAGAAGTTGAGATAAGAAATGTATCCTTTACCGTGAAACCCGATGCATCCCACGGCTGCTGTGCCATGATGACGGATGCCGAAGACTGCTCGAAACGCGGCATCATCCTCCACAACGTGGAAAACGCCGTGATAGAAAATGTGACCATCAACGGCCAGGTAGGGGAAGAGGTCGTGAAGGACTAACAACCAAACAGAACCGTTCCCATCGGTTTTAAAGATGATCAGAGTTTCCTCTCCGCCAGCCACCAAACAACTCCGCCCAGGGTGTTTCCTACAGTGGCATAGAGAAGGAACAATAACACTTGTATAAAGTCTGTCGACCTTGCCGCAGCGAAGTAGAACATGTCCGCTACGACGTGCTCTGCACCGCAGAGGATGAAGGTCATTACGCCGAGAACGACTATGATGTACTTTCCGAAGCCTTCCGCTTTTGCATAGCCTTTTACAGCGAGGGCGATGCAGAATTCGCAGATAACCGCATCGATGATGACGATGTAAAATGGCTTGTCAAGCTTTGCGGTAACAAGGTTTGATGCCGTCTCAAAAAGAGATGCATGAGTTGATACCATAAGCCCGAAGAGCACAGCTCCTATCAGGTTTCCGAGCCAGATGAGAGCGAGACTTCCGGGCTTTTTTATGTACGCTTCGTTGCAGGCTTTTCCGGTGAAGAGGTCAAAACCGAATACAAGGACGGTTATGAGCCCGACAGAAAAGAGGAAAGCCCCTGCGACTTTGTTGCTGCATGAGAGAAATGCGGTCCCGCCGAGAGCGATGGCTGCGCCGGCGCATACGGATCTTAACAGTGTGTTTTTGATCTTTGTCATTGTCTGTAAACTCCTTAATTCGTAAGCCGTTCAAAACTAAGTATGAATTGGTTCGGAAAAATGTATTCTCTGAATGTTAATATGACGGAATTTGAAATTCCGTATGATCACGCCGGCATGTGCAACATACTGTGATTCAATAACAGATTATCGTGTTACCGGCGAATCGTCAAATTTAATTTACTAATGTGTTTCATTACGTTATATGGTAGCATTAGGTTTCTTGCCGGCTTGTAACTACCCTAACGCATCGGAATTCTTTTCTGCTTTGGAAACTGTATTGTTTTAATATGGGCGAAAGCAAAGGAGTTTTCCTGCTCCCTGCGGAAACTCTCAAATATTGCTTTATCGATTTTCTGCTTTACATTGTCAAACTTTAATACTATACTGTCATAGATTGTTAACAACAAATCTATAGGAGGAAGTTATGATAGAGGTAAATAACCTTACAAAGGTCTATAAACTCAGCAAGACCAAGATGGCTCAGATGAAGACCAACAGCCAGATAAAGCGTGCTGCGGACGGCATCACCTTCAAGGCTGTTCCCGGCGAGATCTACGGACTTCTCGGACCCAACGGTGCGGGAAAGACCACGACGCTCCGCTGCATTTCCACATTACTGAAACCTACGGAAGGAAATGTAAGTGTTTGCGGATTCGACACCGTGAAGCAGGGCGAGGAAGTTCGTCAAAGACTCGGATTTCTTACAAACGAGATCAAACTCGATCCCTTCTTCACTCCAAAGTATCTTTTTGATTTCTTCGGCAAGGCTCACGGCATTGACGAAGAGATGATAAACAGACGCCGCGAGGAGCTTTTCTCATATTTCGGCATCACCGAGTTTCAGGATAAGAAGATCGAGAGCTTATCTACAGGTATGAAACAGAAAGCGGCCATTGTTGTGTCTCTCGTGCATGACCCGGACGTAGTCATCTTCGATGAGCCCACAAGCGGACTTGACGTAGTTACCGCACGCTCCGTAACGGATCTTCTTTTAAAGCTTAAGAAGGACGGAAAGACCATCATCATCTCCACCCACATCATGAGTGAGGCTGAGAAGCTCTGCGATAAGGTGGGAGTCATCATCGACGGAAAGAAAGTCACCGAAGGCACAGTTTCCGGCATCGTCAGCGAGACCGGTGCAGAGGACCTTGAGGATGCGTTCTTCAAGCTCTACCGCGACAACCACAAAGAGGAAGAGCCTTACGTTCAGAAATCTGTATTCGGAGGTGGAAAAAGGTGAAAAATACGACTCTTGTAATGAAAAAAGAGCTTGCCCGTGTATTTTCGGATAAGCGTATGATATTCAGCCTCTTCATCCTTCCCGCGCTCATCATGCTCGTTGTTTTCAACCTTGTGAGCACCATGATCGGAAAGATGAACGAGGACATTGAGGAACACAGAGCCATCGTTTATATCGAAAATGCTCCGGAAGGCATTTCCGAGATCATAAAGCAGACAGGCTATAATGACCGTGCGGAAGTCATATATACAGGCACCGCAAGCAAGTCCGTCGAAGAAATAAAGACCGACATTCTCAACGGTGACGCAGATCTGCTTGTTTCCTTCGATCCTGCTTTCATGGATCTTTTTAACAAATATTCCGCTTCGGGCGACAAGATCCCCGGGATAAAGGCCTATTACAACAGCACGAAGAATTATTCCAGTGCCGCAAATTCCATATTCTCCGGATATGTGCTCGATCCTTACAGAACATATCTTCAGAGCGTTCGTTTCGGAAACCTTGACCTTCTCACCGTTTTCACCGTTGACGAAGAGATCATCGCAGACGAGAAAAAGCAGAACGGCCAGTTCCTTTCCATGATGCTCCCTTACATCATCGTCATGATGCTGTTTGCAAGCGCCATGAGCCTTTGCGTTGATGCCGTTGCGGGAGAGAAGGAAAGAGGAACTCTTGCAACACTGTTGCTTTCCCCGATCAAGAGAAGCGAGATCGC
>JAEEGL012488606.1_pt1 | contig 12263 bp, 9 predicted proteins | sample 9134231 | NCBI WGS metagenome assembly JAEEGL01 (sample SAMN16246548, study PRJNA631951) | gut metagenome | biome: gut microbiome; feature: rumen; material: fiber-attached | host: Bos | place: Iran: Karaj | collected 2018-10
AGAAGGACGTTTTGTAAAATACTATCAGGCAGAATGCAATATACTCCCGGACAATACAAAGCTCCTTGGAGGCTTTCCACCAGCTGATATAACTACGCAGCACTTTGAGCCGAATAAAACTTTTACTATATCTTCATATTTCCGGCCTTACGGTGAAGGCAGAAAAGAAGTACGTCCTGTAACAGAAAAATCAGGTAAAGCAGCACTCTCTAAACTTGGTAAGCAAAAGCTTTATACAACCGAGATTACAATAAATCAGCTTGATAAAACTTGTGGTAAGGCTACTGTTGAATGCCGCATTACCGAAGGCTACCGCCACCAGGTACGCTGTCATCTCGCCTGGGCAGGGCTCCCTGTCAAAGGGGATGCACTCTATAATTCGGGAAGTAAAAACAATACCGAAGCACCACTTAAATTTTCCGCTACAAAAATCAGCTTTAACTATCCTTCTGATACCCTAAACCTATTTTTATTTTGATTTCCTCAAATTTGCGTGTTATAATTAAATAATCCCAAAAAGTTTTCTTATGTTTATTTAATTCAGGAGTAACTGTAAATGGCAAAGAATAATTTTGAGACCATGACGACTAAACAAAAGTCAAGAGTACTTTTCTTGGGAAACTTCATTCCAATGCTCACGATTATTGCAATAGCAAATACCTTCTGGGCATTCGTTTCTGCAAAAGTAATAAATTATTATGTAGATTCCGAGCTTAAAAAAAATGTTGAAATTTTGAATTCAAGCGTACAGGAACGCATGAATCCTATTATTGTCAACATAGAAGATTTTGCAAACTTCGTTGAGCTTGCAGGAGATGAACCTACAATCATTCAGGGGCTCGTAGTTACTCTTGCAAAAAATCTTGAATATGCAAATGCTTTTTACTACACAACAACAACACCCTTATCAAAGGGCGGCTTATTCATTCATTCAGGTGGATGGGTTCCACCGGCAAGCTTTGATTCTTCCACCCGTTCCTGGTATAAAGCGGCTATGGCCTTAAACGGCGAAGTTGCTTTTTCCGATCCCTTTATTGATGCCGATACTGGCCTTCTGGCAGTAACTGTTTCAAAAGCAGTAAAAAGTTCAGACGGACGAGTTTTAGGTGTTGTAGCTTGTGACCTCCTTCTTGACCGTCTTATTGTTCTCCTTAAAGATATTACCATTTCAAAGAGCGCAAAAACTAATTTAATTACACATGAAGGTCTTTATATGACCAACAATGATTCTACCAAGGTTATGAATGCAAATTATTTCAGTGAAAGTACCTTCACAGGAACAAAAGAGCAATGGCTTGATGGAAAATTAAAAACCCTTATTAATTCAAAGCATTACTATGCTGTTGCAAGAATCGGGTTTGCACCATGGTTTATAGTCATCGAAGGTAATAGGATTGATTTTACAAAATCACTTTATAATACAATTTTCATTTTCGAAATGCTTCAACTGATTTATGCAATGATAATGACCGGCTACAATCTGCATACGATTCGAAAAATGCGTAAGTCAGAACAAAAGCTTGGTGAGCAGCTTTTTGAAGATACACAGACTCTTGTTGTTGCCGCAAAAGAAAATGCTGCTACAGCACAGGATCAGAGTGCAGCAGTAAAAGAAATTGTTGCAACAATGGAAGACTCAAATGCACTTTCCGAAAGTATATCTACAAAAATCAAATCTGTTTCTAAAGTTGCAGATAAGACTTCGCGCGATGTAATTACAGGTGTTGCTTCAATCGAACAGAATGTTGCACAGCTCCATGCAATCTTTGATGCTAACCAGCAGACCATTGAAGGTATGAAGGTTTTGAGTGACAGAATCGAAAGCATCTGGGATATTGTAACCTTGATTAACAACGTTGCAGACCAGGCAAAAATCATTGCCTTTAATGCCGAGCTTGAAGCCTCAAGCGCCGGTGAAGCAGGTAAGAGCTTCCGTATTGTTGCTAACGAAATCCGTCGTCTTTCAGACGGAATTATTGACGGTACAAAAGAAATCAAGGAAAGAATCAACGAGATTCAGCGTTCTTCAGACTCTCTCATTCTTGCATCTGAAAGTGGAACTGCAAAGATTAACGAAGGTTATGAGAGCGCAAAAAATCTTGGTGAAATGTTCGAAAGCATTAAGAACTCTGCAGAGATTACCGCTTCATCAGCCGGAGACATTAACGAAATCATTCAGCAGCAGACTACAGCTTCTGAGCAGATTCTTATTGCACTTAAACAGATTTCCGCTGGTGTTGAAAACTTCTCTGTTGCAACAGATGAAATTTCATCTTCTTCAGAACATATCCGTTCTCTGTCTGAAGCAATGAACAACAGTGTTCAGTCAAGCAAAGAAGAAAAGAAGGGTAAAGAATAGAATCTATGGCCGAAGCTGAAAAAAGAATTGAAAAAAAGGGTGAGCTTCCAGACATTACTAATCTGAATGAAAGTTCATACCTTATATTTTCAATTCATTCCAACAGGTATGCTTTAAAATCTTCTCTGATTCAGGAAATCCTTTACGATTCCAGAATCCATCATATTCCTTTTACTCCGGAATATATTGAAGGTGTATTAAACTGCCGTGGAACACCGTATACAGTAATTAATTATCTCAAGATGCAGAACGAAAAGGATTCAGATATAAATGAAAAAGTCTTCCTGCTTTTTAAGCGGAATGATGATCAGTTCTGTATTCATATTTCAAACATCGAAGTTTTTTTTGAACCGGAAGAGGATGATATTTTTGAAGATAAAATCAAATATAAGCTTAAGTATATTCCTCTTTTTGATGCGAACATAATTGAACAGACTATGTGCAGGGATTTGGGAACCTATGACTGAAATCGAAGACACACTGCAATGCTATCTTGAAGAAACACGTTCTCTTATTGCCTGCATAAAAAAGTCGCCGGAAGCGTATATTCAAAACCTGCGTCTATTAAGCATGACTAAGGATAATTCACGGCTTCTAGGTTATGATTCGATTTACAGACTTTATAAAGGCATTGAAGATATTTACAAGGCACTGCTTGATGACAAGCTCATTTTTTCAAAATATCTTAAAAGGCTTTTAAACATTGTCTGCGATGAGATTCTAGCCTGCTGCGACATTGTTGAAACAAGTCCCGAAGAGCTTACTCAAGTTGATATAAAACCTTATCTTCTTTACTGCGATAAGGCAGCTGCCGGAGAAATTTTTGATCCTAATCATCTTTTAAAACTTGTAAAATCCAGCTCAAAAAAATCGTCTGGAAGAAAGCTGAAAAAAACAGAGCCCGATACAAACACTACAGAGAAAAAAGCCCAGATTCTTAAAATCAGCTCAGACCTTATTGCCAAGAATGTAAACCTTCACGAAGAGATGATTGCCCGTACCTATATCATCAATAATCAGGTTTCTATGCTAAAGGCTGCCATTTCAAATAACGATATGCACGGCATTAAGGAAGCCTACAAACTGATTGCCGGTGATACCCAGAACCTCCAGAATAATCTTAGAATCGCCCATGAGAATCTTCTTGGTATGATTCAGGACGATACCTTTCTGCAGAAACATCAGGATATGCAGGGCGTATTTATTACCGCTAACGACGAAAAGTTTTTGATTCCTTCTGAATATATTTTTGACATTATTTGTGAAAGCCCCTTGAATTACGAAGTAGTTCAGAATCAGAAAATTGTAAACTATGTTCTCGAAAGTGAAACAGGAAATGAAGAGGACTCTGAAACAGAGCAGGTTTCTGTATATTCACTTTCGTCTTTGTTCCAGGGACAGAAGGTAAAAAAAATAAATGCCCTCGATACAATCCTGATTGTAGATTACCAGAGTCAGAGAATCGGTATTATTGTTGATTCGGTTCAGAAGTTTGTTTCAGTTATTCCGAAAAACATGCCGCCTGCTTTCCGTAATTTCCCTGGAGTTACAGGAGTTGTCTTTGATGAGAAATATGATATGATTCCGATTCTTCATATTCCAGAAATTATGAAACGCTTCCGTTCTCTGCGTGGCTACGATGTCAAAAAATTCGAAGCCTTTACGAAAAAGCATATCAATAAAATTCTCATTGTAGATGATTCTGAAACAACCCGTCAGATTGCTCACACAATTCTTGCCGCTCATAATTTTACTGTTGATGAAGCTGTGGATGGAATTGATGCAATGGAAAAACTAAAACATAAGCAGTTCGATTTAATTGTAACTGATGATGTTATGCCTCGTATGAACGGAAGTATTCTTCTGGATAATATCCGTCGAATGGAAAACTATAAAAAGGTACCCGTTGTGGTAATGGCCGATTCACCTCTTGAAAATGCAGATGCCTTTGTATGTAAATCTGATTTTTCACGAGATATTCTTATCAAAACAGTCAAAAGGATGCTGAAAGATGAATGATAAAATTTTAATTCTGGAACCTTCAAAAACTACTCAGTCTCTTTTGTTAAAGAAATTTGCTAAAACTAATTACAAGCCTTCTTTTGAAACAGATGGTATTAATCTTCTTTATACAATTTATAATCAGCCACCCGCTGCAATTCTCTTAAATGCTAAAAGCATAAATCCAAAATGTTCTGAGCTCGTACGTTTAATTAAGAGCGTTGAAAAGCTAAGCTCTATGCCTGTAGCAGTTTATGCAACCAGCGACTTTTCGTTTGAAAATGCCTACATGCAAAATACAGGAGCTGATCTTTTTATTCAGATAGAAAATGATGATATTCCAAAACGTATAAGCGATTTACTTACCCTCGCAAAGGAGAAAAAGCTTTCTTACCCGATGCAGAGCGATATCATGAAAAACGGAATTGCCGAGCGTATTTTTACCTACATGAAAAATCTGGATAATCTCGAGCTCCTTGCTGGAAACTTCCTGAATCTGCTTACAGAGTTCTGCGAGATTCCTGCGGCCTCTCTTTATTTCAACGAAGAGGATGGTGTAGAAATCTTTTATATCTGTGCAAATAATTTTACAGAAAACGAAACCAATGAATTCCTTAAGGTTTGTACAACAGAGTTTGAACAGGTATTGCCGGATACAAACGTTCTTCTAGTACAGGGCAAGCGCCTTAAATGTGAATATCCAATCGAAAAATTCCATACATCAGATATACCGCTTTCTGCCTTCCACAGTCTTAAGCTTACAGGCTTTAACGGCCAGAGCCTTGGAACTGTAAATGTAGTACGCGAAGGAGCCTTTACAACTCATCAGATAGATCTTCTTTCGTTCTGTACAATGCTTTTTAATTCTCTTATTGAAAATGCAATCTCGCTTAAAAAGAAGCTCAAGTTCGAGCACAACATTCGTAAGGCCTTCAGTCGCTTTGTACCGGAACAGATTATCGATGAGTTGGTAAACGGAGCAGCCCAGTCCGACAAGGTAAATGTGGGTGAAAAGCGAGACGTTGCAATTCTTTTCAGTGATATCCGCTCATTTACCAGCATAAGCGAATTAAACAAGCCGGAAACAATTGTGGCCTTCTTGAACCGCTATTTTACTACCATGTGTACAATTATCAAAAAACACGGCGGTACTGTAGATAAGTTTATTGGAGACGCAATTATGGCCTTGTTTGGTGCTCCTGTAAGCTACGAAGACAATTCACGCCGTGCTCTGGCTGCAGCGTATGAAATGCGCGAAGCACTTCCAACAGTTCCGCTTGAAGATTTGATTCTCCCGGAAGGAATGACCTTTAATATCGGTATTGGTATTCACTATGGAGATGTAATTGTAGGTTCTATCGGTTCCTCTGATAAGACAGACTATTCTGTAATCGGAGACAACGTAAACCTTGCTTCCCGCATGGAAGGTCTTACCAAAAATTACGGCTCAATGATTCTTGTTACAGACGCTGTAAAAAAAGATATTTACAAAACCACCGGAGGCAACGGCGGCTTTGTATTCCGTTATCTTGATGATGTAAAGGTAAAGGGTAAGGAAAAATCTGTTCCGATTTTTGCAATCGACCGTGATGAAAACGAGTTCTCTAAAAGCTTTAAGGATTTCTATAAAAAAGGCTTTGAGCTTTACAAGGATGGCACCTGGCCGCTTGCCCGTGAATATTTTGAAAAAGCACTTATGGAATTACCAGAAGATAAGGCTGCAAAGCTCATGCTCGAGCGCTGTATTGAATTTGAACAGAATCCGCCTGAAAACTGGGATGGTGCAATTACTTATCATACTAAGTAAGCAATAAAATCATTCAAAGGAATCATTCAAGGTAATCTTGACGAAGAAGGGCTTTTTCATTAATATTAAATAACATTTTTAGCCCGGGTGGCGGAATTGGTAGACGCGCTTGGTTCAGGTCCAAGTGTCCTTACGGTCATAGGAGTTCAAGTCTCCTCTCGGGTAATTTCCTTTCAAACTACAAACAACTGTAAAGACCTATAACTAATCCAACTAAAATCAAAATAGAGACCGCATAAATCCAGAAAGGTAAGCTTGATTCTGTATATGCTGATGAGCTGCTTCTTCTGTTGTTTCCGAAAATTGCAGCAAGACCTGAGCCATTACGGCCTTTTCCATATCTTCCGCGGGTAGCTCCAACACCAGGAATTGATCCGGAACCGCGTCCGTAAAGAGAGTCTGGATTTATAGCATAGCCGCAGGTAGGGCAGCCGTTTTTAAAATCATCATTGCTTCCGATTCTTCCGCATTGCGGACAACGTACAGATGCAAAAAATTTACCGCAGGTAGGGCAGGTTTTTGAATTGCGAGGAACTTCTGAGCCGCAGCTTTCACAGAAAAATTTTGCTTCTTTTGATTTAGATCTCTTTTTCATAATTGTTTTTTCACATAAAGGCGGATCGCCCGATTTTCTTTTTTAATATCAGCTGAGAAAGAAAGAACATCATTTCCATCAAAAATTGTTACATACTTAACTGAACCGGAATTAAGCAATTCTTCTGCAGCCTCGGTATAGTCTGCATCAAATTCAACATAATCAGGATTCAATCCATAAAACCATTTTCCGTGGTAAAACTGGAAGGCTCCCTGACCAGGTTCATTAAGAGCAATTTCAACGTTTTTAGATTTAGACTTAAAGGCTTCTTCAAAAGAGAGAATGCCCAGATCTTCAGCCTTTTTAGAATCCTCCTGTGAAAGAGGCTCAGTATCATAAAGATACATTTTTACATCGTTTCCACCGATGCCGCTCTGTACGAAACCTGCAAGAGTTTTCCAGTGTCTTGGATACTCACGGGCACTAAGTACAATTACATCAGGCTGAATCTCTTCAATATTGTCCAGGGCTTTGATAATCCATTTGTAATGAATTAAATCATAGCCCTTATCTTTTAAGAGAGGAGTTACAAAATCGATTATTTCTGGTCGTTCCGAAATAACAAGTGCTTTCATGTAAGGTGCCGCCTGCTACTCAGTTCCAAGGTTTACTACAGTGTAATCGTAAATCTTCCAGATTCCTTCGCGCTGCCATACCTTATAAGTGTAGCGTTTCTTTTCACTGAAGTTTGGATACTTGAACCATTCAATTACTGTAACGCTTCCTTCAGTTGGAGAATAAGTTGTCTTTTCAATCTGGAAGCTTTCTGGAACTGCTACGATATCATTTTCAATACGAGCCTGCATCAAATCGCCCTTGAAGGACTGAACCATTCTTGAGCGTTCTTCTGCAGAAACAGAAATGTACTTTTTCTTAAGACTAGGATTTCTCTGAATCAATGATTCAACATCCATGTACAAAAAGTACTGATCCCAGAGTGATTTCTGACGTGCGATAATTGTCTGTTCAACAACCTTATCTGGAGAAATATCCTGAGGTTTAAGAAGCTCAATTGATTCATTTTTTACTGCAACAAAGTTTGAAGAAGCAGCTGATGGAGAAGGGCGAACCTCAAGAGTAAGTCTGTTAGATTTCAAAGTAAGATATTTTGATTTATACAATTCAGGGTAAAAGAAAAGCTCAAGATAATAAACCGAAGGCTCTTCGATTTTCAAAAAGTCTTTTACGTTTTCAACGAAGGAATACTCTTCACCCTGTTCAAGAGCAAGCTCACGGAAATATACAGTCTGATTTGTAGTACGCTTTTCGATGATATTCGAGGTCTGCTCAAGACGGCTGTTTTTTACAGTGTAGGCATTGAAGTCCATGCTGAACGAGCGGTCATCAGCAAGCTTAAAGCGCAGGGTTTCAGAACCGTTGTTCTTTATTGTGATATGAACAAAAACAGGTGCTTCATCCGCATTTCCCGGATAATAAACCGTACGGTTATAGTATTTAATAGACACAGAGGCATTTGAGTAATCCGGTACAGAAGTCTCATCCTCGGCAAAGATTGCCATCTGTCCAAAAACAAAAAGAACTGATATAATCGAAAGCAGTTTACGAATTTTCAACGTATTCTCCTGGGTAAAAAGATTTTCTTTTACTATATAATAATCGGAATATTAAATGAAATCATTAACTTCTATAGACGAAATATTGCATAATCAGAGCGAAATCCGCGAAACATCAGCCTCTTTTTTTGATGAAAATTCAAAATTTCCGCTGAATATCGAAGGCCTTCACGGCTCCCTTTTCAGCTATTTTACCGCAGAAATTTGCCGCTCAAATCACCTGAAAACCGTTCAGGCAATGCAATATGAAAACTCCCGCAGAAACGGTCCTTCGTATATTTATTATTCCTCAGATCTTATTATTATCGTTCCAACCGAAGCTGATGCCCGTGATATCGCAGAAGATTTAGCCGCTATTTTTGAGGAAGCCGAGGTTCATATTTTCCCGGACTGGGGAACTGTTCCTTACCGTCCGGCTGCAAGAGGTTCGGTAACCTTTGGTAAAAGAGCCGGAGTTCTTTCCAAGCTGATTTCAAAAAAGCAGTCAATTACCTTTAATTCAACTCCGCGCATCTTTATTTTTACTCAGCGTGCCTTTATGTCGCCGCTTCCAGCCCCTGATTATCTTAAATCGCTTTCGTTTAAGCTCAATAAAGGGGATAAGCTCGACACAACAAACATTGCCCAAAAGCTTGCCGTAATGGGCTATACCCGCGTTCCAAAGGTAAATGTACGCGGTGAGTTCAGCCTTCGCGGTGAGGTTTTAGATATCTTTTTACCTTGCGATGAGCATGCAACCCGTATTATTTTTGATTTTGACGAAATTGAATCGTTTAAGGAATTTGAAACTGATAGCCAGACAACCATAGGCTCAAAGCAGGATGTCCTGATTTATCCTACAAAGGAAGTGCTCTGGACTGATGAACTGATTGAAAAAGCCCGTAAGCGCATGGAAGAATATCAGGCAACAGCCATAAAAGAGGATGGGGCAGGAACGTCGGAAAACATCAGTGCTGGTGGCAGCATCGGTGGCGGTGCGGACTTCGCTGTACATCTTCCACTGACAGAAAACGCTCAAAAATACCTTGAAAACCTTCTTACAGGGCTTTCTGTAAGCGGAGAAGCAGAGGGTGAAGAATTTTTGTTCCAGCTTGTAAACGACCGCACATACACGCTGCTGGATTACATAGACGACAAGACCTTTGTGCTTTTTTATAATTATGATAAGCAGGAAAACGCGCGTCTTACAATAAACCGCGAATATAACAAGCTTTACCGTACCTCAAGAGAAGAATATCCGGTTTTACCGCCTGATATGATGCTTTCGGATTACGGTAAACTCTTAGAAAATATCTCAAAGTGTATACTTTTTAGAACACTTCAAAAGCAGGATACAGATAATTCTGTCGACCATTATCAGATTTCTGCAGAACCGGCTCGCAGTTTCTTTGGAAATATCAACTTTATGAAGGAGGAGCTTACTGAGCTTCAGAATGCAGGCTGGAATATCTTTATCTTTACTGACAACGAAAACCAGCAGCTTCGTATTCATGAGATTTTCAAGGATTTTGTTGATATAAAAGACGATGGAGAAATTCATCCGGTAGTCCTGATTCCAAAGGCAATATCAGCCGGCTTCAGACTGCCTGAGGCAAAGCTTCTTGTAATTCAGGAAAATGAGATTTTCGGCCGCCGACAGTACGTGGCAAAATCAGTTAATAAAGCAAAATCTAAGGCAATAGACACCTTTGTAGAGCTTAATCCTGGAGACTATGTTGTTCATGTAAACTGGGGAATAGGGCTCTTCCACGGAATTGAACGCGTCAAAGCCATGGGTAACGAGCGCGATTATATCAAGCTTGAATATGCTGATAGCGAGATTGCTTTTGTGCCGATTGAGCAGGTAAACCTTGTTCAGCGCTATATCGGAAATGAGGGCGATAAGCCGCGTCTTGACCGCATTGGAAGCAAATCCTGGGAAAACCGCAAGAACAAGGTAAAGCAGGCTGTAGAAGACATTGCTCAGAAGCTTATTGATTTGTATTCAAGACGTCAGGCATCTGTGGGCTTTGCGTTCCCTAAGGAAACTGAATGGCAGGCGGCTTTTGAAGCGGCGTTCCCGTACGAGGATACTCCGGACCAGATAACTGTTACGGAGGAAATTAAGGCTGATATGGAGCGGCCAGTCCCGATGGACCGGCTGGTCTGCGGCGATGTTGGTTATGGTAAGACGGAAATTGCCATGCGCGCGGCGTTCAAGGCGGTAATGGGCGGTAAACAGGTAGCGTTCCTGGCACCGACTACGATTCTCGCGGAACAGCATTATGAGACGTGTAAGAACCGTTTTAAGAACTTCCCGGTTAAAATTGAGCGTCTTTCGCGCTTTGTAGCACCTGCAGAACAGAAAAAGATTCTCGCTAAGGTTGCCGCTGGCGAAGTTGATATTTTAGTTGGAACTCATAGAATCATACAGAAGGATGTCAGCTTTAAAAAGCTTGGACTCATGATTATTGATGAAGAGCAGCGATTCGGTGTAAAAGACAAGGAAAAGCTCAAGGTTATGAAGAATAACATTGACTGTCTTACAATGTCTGCAACACCGATTCCTAGAACGCTGCATATGAGCCTTTTGAAGATCCGCGATATGAGCCTTTTAACAACGCCGCCGCAGAACCGACAGGCAATTGAAACGGTTGTAGACGAGTTTACAGATGAGCGTATAACACAGGCAATCAGACGCGAAATAGAGCGGGGCGGACAGGTTTTCTATCTTCATAACCGTGTAGAGTCTCTGCAGGAAATCCGCCGTAAGGTAGAAACTCTTGTACCGGAGGTACTCGTAGATGTAGCCCACGGTCAGATGACAAGTACACAGCTTGAATAAATCTTCCATCGATTTAAGATGGGAGGCTTCCATGTGCTTATCGCAACTACAATCATCGAAAACGGTATTGATATTCCGAACGTAAATACAATAATTATCGATCGCGCAGATATGTACGGCGTCTCACAACTTTACCAGCTCCGCGGCCGCGTTGGACGAAGCGACCGTCAGGCCTATGCATATCTTTTGTACCCGGAAAACAAAGCGCTTTCCGAAGTGGCAATGAAGCGTTTACAGGTAATCAGCGACTTTACCGAGCTTGGAAGCGGCTTTAAGATTGCCATGAAGGATATGGAAATCCGTGGGGCTGGAAACCTGCTTGGCCGTGACCAGAGCGGTGATGTATACTCAGTCGGCTTTGATATGTACGTAAGGCTTTTGAACGAGGCTGTAAACCGTTTAGCGCTTCAGAAGGACTACAAGGAACAGACCGAAGTTCTTATGGAAATGGAGTATACAGGCTTTATCCCGGATTCTTATATTATCAATCCGCAGATTAAAATGGAAATCTACAAGAAGATTGCAGCAGTTACAGACGATGCAGAATTCGACGCAGTACTGGCCGAGCTCGCAGACCGTTTTGGTCCGATTCCAGACGAGGTTTCAAGTCTTCTGGCACTTGCCGAAATCCGCATTATCTGCCGCAAACTCAGCATAAAATCTATCAAGGAGCGCCAGGGCGAAGTGGCGGTTGAGTTCCAGCAGGTTTCAAATATTTCCATCGATAAGATACTCAAACTCATTAAGGATAATCCTAATTCCGTACGACTTAATCAAAAGCTTCCGAATGTACTGTTTATCAAGCTTGGAAAAATCGGCTTAAAGGAAAAGTCAGAGTTTATAAGGGAAAAGCTCAGCCAGCTGGCGTAGAGATGCTGAAACAAATTTCGGGATCTATATTCTGCTTTTGCAACTTACTATAATGTATATTCTGTCTACTTATATCCATATTTTATGAGCTCCAATTGCCCTAAAGTAAGCGTCAATTTACCGCCCTATCAGGCTATCGAGACCGCTGAAACATCTGATCTTTTAATCAACTTAATGTTCCAGGGAAGAAGTTCTGACCAGTTTGAATCAGTCCAGCCGGTTGTGTCTGCGGC
>JAEEGL014793239.1_pt1 | contig 12263 bp, 3 predicted proteins | sample 9134231 | NCBI WGS metagenome assembly JAEEGL01 (sample SAMN16246548, study PRJNA631951) | gut metagenome | biome: gut microbiome; feature: rumen; material: fiber-attached | host: Bos | place: Iran: Karaj | collected 2018-10
GCTTCCAGAATCACGCCCTCCATGTACCAATCGGGCGAAGGCATCTCTAATTGATAAGCACGATAATCGATTCGCCATTCGTCATCCTCTACGACTCCCTCTTCATGCATTCCGGGGCAGAAATAGAGGGTCGTATCCTTGAGGTTACGAATAATGGTCAGATGGAGCGTGTCTGTCCAAGAGCAAAACTCCGTGGTATTCTCATGCGTATAAACGCCGCTTTGGGTATAGGTTGTTCCGTACCATTCGTAACTATCCTGCGCATCATCGACTACCATACTCGTATTTGCCGGACAGGAGTGATGAACCGTCAGATGGAGTGTATCCGTCCAGGAGCAATACTGCGTCGTATTCTCATGTGTATAAACGCCGCTATGGGTATAGATCGTTCCGTACCATTCATAACTCTCCTGCGCATCATCGACTACCGTATCCGTATTCGCAGGACAAACAGTAGGAGTTACGTTTACCAACGCATTCTCATGCGCCCTAACCTCCAGGATCTTCGGCCGCTCATCGACGCCAACCTCCCACGTCCAGGTCATAGCACATTCATCAAAACGAATCTTAGCCTCCAGCGTATCATCCTCCATAATAGCAACCGGCACCGGTCCGAAAGCTGTATCCGGCATATAGGTAATCACCGCCGGCAGGTTAGCGGAAGCAATTCGCATATAGTTTCCGCCCGGCTGCACAGACAGCGTCATAGCCTCCGTAACACGGGTAGCCCGGTCAGCAGTAGTACCTGCCGGCGTAGGCGTTTGCCCCGTCGCGCAAACGGCTATTAAAAGCGTAAGTATTATCACATACACATATCGCATATATACACACATAACAAATTCAGGGCGCAAAGGTACAAAAAATTTTCGGAATGACCAAATAATTTTTCATTTTCGCCGATTTTTACACAAAAATATTATAATTTCAACACTATTTCGTCATTTTGTCCACGTAGAGTGTATGTTCCTGCGGGTAATTCAGAGAGACTATGGGTCTCACCAGCAACTGCATCGAAGGACATTTTCACGTCCGTTCCCTGCAGAATTACGATAGGCTGATTTTCCTTCACGCGAACATACTTATTCCCTTCGTCATCGCACACAATGGAAACCGAAGAAGCCGGATAAACCGGGTCCTTCTCCTCCGGCGCATTTGTAGTGAGCGTGATTGTACGATTGCCACTCTCACTTGAATAGAAACATGCATAGAAGCACCCCTCTCCATCAATACGATCAGCCCATGACGCTATTTCAGCAGCCGGAATAATGAGGGATTCATCCGAACTTGTTTCTCCTGCATATTTCAACCAATAGGGCGCATCCGCTTTGTTTATATTCATACCGCATGTATCGGCAATATAAACTTCACAATAATTAAGGGTGAATGCTATTTCCATGTCGCCACCTACCCAATCTGCATAAGTAAGACGATAAATAGTTGGCGTTTGGTGCTGTTTTCCTTTCGTGATTTGTTTTGGACCTCCTGGAGCAATGACATTACTTTTCGTATTGGTATAACACTCCGATACCGCCCATAACTCCGGCATCACCGTAGTAGCCTCGGTACAAATAAACCGGATATAGAGGTAATGCTGGCTAAGGGGTATTTGGTTCCAGAAAGAACTCAAATCACTGGCGGTTACGCCTGTCCATCTACCCGTTACGGTTCGCTCAAAGGGATAGGTCTTTAATATATCTGCCTCGTCGAACTGCGCCGTCTTGGAGATTTGCATAGTGAACAGGTGCGCCGTAGGCGTAGAGAATTTCACATTCTTGTTCCAGGATCTGGGGATAGCAAAGATTTGGGTCTCGTTGGCATTAAGCGCATATATTCGGTCATACCGCAACATGATAGCATCTCCCGCAGGAGGAGCCTGGCGTGCTTTCGTTATTTTCATCTCACCCGGCGACTCGCTATAGAACTTCGCAAAATACATACCCGCCTGATTGGGGAAGGCTGCATCATGTACCCATTCGTAAATATAGTTAGCATAGGTTTTAAGTGATCCGCCTGCAGGAACCTGCTCAAACTGAATTACATCACTCGTAGCTGTGAACGGACTAAAGTCGCAGGTATTCGCTACCGTCAACTGGCATGGCGAAGCACCGTCCCAGGAATAAATGATCGTATCCTCTTGCCATTGGGCATACGGGATGATAACATGCCTGTCCGAATCCTTCGCAGCCACATTGACCGTGTCGCCTATATGGATGAATTTAGGTCCATCCATACAGTTATTAAAGGCATCGGGTTCCATAGTCAGGATACCGGTGCAGGTATATTTAACCTTGACATAGACTGTGAGGTTAGAACTGATACCCATCTGCAAGAGCAAGTCACGATAGCGTTTACCCAAGGACAAGGTATAGGCAAAATGTCCGTCTTTCTGTCCTCTCGTCAAGGCTTGCTTGTACGGCATCTTAATATCCAAGCCGCCGCTACCGCTCGTACGGCAGAAGAGGCTGCAAAGGATACTATCCTCGTAATAACCGGAGATACAACTGAAATCCATCTCCACCTCCGGAGCGGGAGCACTCTCTCCATCGGTAGGCACAAAAGCCACGGACAGAGGCAGATCGAACGTCATTGCTGAATACCATTTCTCTACCCCCACGCGGGTGATCGTATCCGAGAAATCCGGAGTCAACGCGATAGCTTGGCTACAGGTACTGCCCGGTATCTGCGCGTACGTATGCGCGCTTATTAATAATGACGCGCACACGCATAGAATATTGATAAACCGTTTCATTTACTATATAATATTTCTATAATTGCAACTCTATTTCATCATTTTTTCCACGTAATGTGTATGTCCCTTCTGGTAAATCGGAAAGAACATGGGTCTGTCCGACAAACGCGTCGAAGGATTTTATCTCTTCCGCTCCTTGCAGAATCGTGATATGTTGACTCTCGCTCACGCGAACAATTGCGGTTCCTGCTTCGTTGCAGGTTACGGAGATCGTCATCGCGGGATAAACAGGGTCTTCCTCTGGAGGCGCGGCAGATAGAAGCGTGATATCTCCAGCACGACCTGGGGAATAGAAACGGAGGAACACAAACCCGTCGTCCACTTCTCTATCGGCCCATTTGGCCATCTCCTCCGCCGTGATTGTTACGGCTTGCATATTACTCAACTCCCGGTATGTAATCAGTTTGTCCGAAGAATGATCCGTAGGTATGTCGCACCCACCAGAGATGAGCATTGTGTTAGTTGCCGTTTTGCTGAAAGAAGCCGTTAGGTCCCCCTTAGACCATTCGGGATAATAGATTCGGTAGATCTGAGTTGAACCACTACCGACATGGAAGGTCGTATCCGAGTAGAGGAATTTAGAATTCTTCACGCAATCAGACAACTTCCATTTGATAGGAGTTACTGTAGTGGCCTCGGTACAAGCAAAACGCACATACAGATATTTCTCCGTAGCAGCCGACCATAAGTTTCTCATATCGGCCTCTAACAGTCCCAGCCATCTGCCGCCGTTGTTCATCCTGTCGAAACGATATTCGCGGATAATATGATTCTCGGCGAAAGCCGGATCAGAGGAGATTGTCATTCCGAAGAGGTGATCCGTTGGAGTAGTAAATTTGACGTTCTCCGTCCACGAAACCGGAATAGCGAATAATTGTTGCGAGTTAGCATTCAGTGTATAGGTATAATCATAATGTAGGATAGTTGCCCCATCTCGGGGAGGCAACGGATCCACCCTATTGATTTGCATCACGCCCGGCGCTTTACTAAAAAATTTTGCGAAATACATACCCGCTTCATTGGGATAATTCACTTGATCATGCACATATTCGTGCAATAGTACCGCCGATATGGTATGGGTCCCTCCGGGTTGCAGGGTAAAATAGTTGAGGACATTTTCGTTGGGTGCTTCTGTAGGATTAAAATCACAAGTATTCCCTACCGCCACGATACATGATTCAGTACCGTTCCAGACATATCGGATTGTATCTTCCTGCCACTGCAGATAGGGCACTACCACATGGGTCTCCGAATCATTGGCTGCCACATGGACACTCTCCCCCAGATGCATAAAATTCGCGCCATCCACGCAGTTGGAGAACAATCCATCCGGTGCTAAAGAGATAGTACCACTGCTGAGATAAGTCACTTGGACATAGACCTTGACATTATAGTCAATACCGACTTGCAGCATTATATCCCGGTAGCTCTTACCTATCGACAGATAATAGACAAAGATGCCGTTATCGAGGGTTTCGGAACTCACTTTGGGAATATGCGGCAGGTCATAATCTATACCCGTAGAACCGGAGTTAGCGCAGAAGAGGCTACAGAGGATGGTGTCCTCATAGACGCCGGTCGTACAACTGAAATCCATCTTCACGATAGGTGCAGGGGCACTCTCTCCATCCGTAGGCACGAAGGCGACCGTCAACGGCAAATCGAAAGTCATTGCCGAATACCAAATGCTTTGTCCGCTTCGGACATAGGCGCTATAGTTAGATCCCATCGGGATAGCCGTGGCGCACGACGCGCCAGGGGCTTCCGCGTACATGCGCATGCACATTCCTATAAGGAACGCGCACACGCATAGGATATTACTACATCGTCTCATACGCACATGGCTTAGAACACTTTCGTTCGACGAGCAGGAGCCCCTCCTCCTAAATCTGGTGGCAGTTCCGGGGAGGTGCCAGACGCTTTCATCACTTCCCGCATATTCCATTGTTCGACTGAGATAAGAGGGATGATATATTCTTTCTTTTTCATAAAGCCATTTACCACTTTATCATTTACCATGTACCATTTATTTTACCATTTGACCATCGATGGTATAAACTTTCTCACCACGGATGATGAATACCTGATTGTTGACAAGGACTTTGCGAGTTTCGCCCTTCGCATCTACTACGGCTTCATCTATTCCGGTAGCGACTGCCGGAGATTTCGCTACGATACGCAGCCCGTAATGAGTATTCGTACCCTTAGTAAGGTTCGCCACATATCCGTTATAGCCAAGGTTCCAAATCGGTTGACCATCGTAGGTCAGATAGAGCGTTGCCTCATTGGTCGGCTGGTCTGCGATGAACAATTCATACTCGCCGTCCTTCTGTACACTGATGCTGAACGGATAGTCAGCGGTATTATTCACCGGAGCAACGGTATTGATACACATCTTGCTGTCATACCGGTCAATCCACATCTGCGGAACGACATCGCTGACACCCATCTTCACCAGATCCTGACCTACGACGTATGCGTTCTCTTCCTTCTCCTCGTCCATACGAACGATGACGCGGTCGGATACATTCTCATTCGTAGCAGCGAGCATCAACTCATAACGCGCGAATAACTTGTCCGTTTCTTGCGCACGAAGCGGAGCCAGAGACGGATTATAGGCATTGCTGTTGGCATCAGCCATAATGGTTGTTGCCGCCAAGGGTTGAACGAAGATCGGCTGACCTACCACGAGTTTGTTCTCGCTCATATTGAAGAGCTCATACTGCTTGGTATCTGCATTATATATCTGACCACGATTATCTGTAGCGCCTACATTGAGATATGCATAGTACGTAGCAGGGTTGGCAATACCGTTCCAGTCGGCATAATCTTCGTTAACTCCCTGAGAAACAGGATATTTCTTCGTCTCTACATTTGTCGATTGCAGTGACGTTCCTTCCTTGCGCTCGAAGCGAATAATTTCTGCATTAGAGGTAAGGTATATCATATATGCACGTCCCGGACACATGATATGTTCCTTTTCGTCGTCGTCCTCTACGTAGTTCCATGCTTTGGTTTCGCCGGTAGCACGGAGTTCACCATTATAGTAGATAAGGTCGAAGGTCGTACCCATCTTCTGGCGAACAGGTGCGGCACTGCCGTTGATGATATATACACCATTATCTGCTGCATAAGCTTTCACATCTACCTGCCAAGGAACAGCTACGGCATACCAGGTCTTTGCTTTGAAGCCGCCCGGTTGTGAGAGATGGAAGTAAGCATGCGTAGCATTAACAGCGCCGGAGCCGGTAATCTGACCGGATGAGTTCGGCGTTGCTTCCAGAATGAGATCATCCGTAGTTAGCGTCGAAGACACAGCCAAGCGCCCGTTAACACGTACGGTAGTGGTTGTTACGGTAGTCTCTACGTTTATCGTTTGCTCACCCGGTACATCCAGATTATCGACTATCTCATAATCAGCCGTATATTTATTTATACCGCTGTTCACCTTTTGTACCTTCGGAGTCCAACCGATAAACCGATAGACATGATGTTCGTTATCTGTATAACTTGGCGTTCCGTATTGAATCGTCGGGTACGCAGGAGTATCATCCCAGTAGGAAGTTGTACTACATAGGAGTTTGTCACCACGATTATACCATGTGATAGTATAAGGACGATTTTCCTGAGCAAATTGCGCCGTATAGGAAGCTTCGCCGGATACGGGTTCGAGCGCACGATCCCAGCCGGAGAACGTATAGATGTACTTGTCATCCATCGCCTTTGCAGGAGTTACCGGTACGTCATCATTTTCCTTATTATAGAACGGAATTGAACCTACACCGAATTTACCGGACCAAGAGCCACCTTTACCATCAATATCATTAAGTGTAATCGTGTACAACTCCGTTACATAATCATACTGAGCGGTATATGTCTCTTTCTTGGAAACAACGGGAAGCGTTACATTAGCGGCATAGTCTGTACCGTTGCTGTTCTTCCAACCGATAAACTTAAAGTAACCATCTGAGTCACGCTTACGCGTAGGCACTCCGGCGTATGCGGGCGTTTCTCCTTGTTTATATATTATACGATCAAGTTGGGTACCGTCGTAGTTATTGAAGGTCACTGCATAACGCGGCGTAGTGGAGTACTGAGCAGTATAAATGATTGCACCGGTTACCGTCTCATTATTAGCCTTAGGAGCATTGGTGAGGCTGTTATGCCATTCCGAGAATGTGTATGCGAAATTCTCATCTGCCTCTTTTGTCGGTGTAGTTCCATTATACGCCGTAGCCGTTCCGTAAGACTGATTCGCATCTACCTCAAGCACTGTCTCGCCATTAATCCAAGTGATGTTATATTCATTCACTACACTGGACCAAGTGGCTGTATAAGTAGCCGTACCCGTTACCGTCGTAAAGGCCGGACTCCAGCCTTCGAACGTATAGGTATATTGCGCTGTAGCATCTTTCTTCGGAGTATATTCCGGTGTCTCTCCATACGGCACTTCGAGAGGCACGTTTGCACCATTATTTGCATTGACCAGTGTGATGGTATAGTTACGCTTGGTCGCCGTGAATACCGGACGATAGGACATATCATCCGTAGCAACTTCCAAAGGATCTGTCCACTTGTACTCCGTTCCGGTTACGCTACTCTTCCATCCGTAGAACGCATAGGTATATTCTGCCGTGGTTCCTTTTGTCGGGTTGGTAGCAATCACTGCCTGATCCGGAATGCCATTATAATCGGTTACGATGGTCTTCAGCACATTGTCGCCCGTCTCTGCCGAATAGAACTTCACATTGACGGTCTTCAGTTTCCATTTGCTTGACGAATTGTCGTAGTAATAGAAACCTTCGTAGCCGGATTTTTTACACTCGAACACATCTGGATCGGATGTAGCGACTACTTCCCACCACTGACACTCATCCATAAGGATAAGAATCTTGTCATCGGCAGTCAGATAAGTATGATTCGTTTCTTCCACACCGGTCAGTTTGCCGCCTACATTCTGACTCTTCTTCAAAGCCACGTATCCGGACGGCTTTGCATATACGGTCGAGCCGATTACCTCGAAGCAGCCGTTGGTGTATGTCTTCTGCCATACGTTGTTCAAATATATCCAAGCCTCTCCGGATGCTGTACTTTCGGTCTGAGCATAGGTGCCATCGTTATTCTTAAGTTTGGCAGACTCCACGTTGACAGTTTTGGTCTGCAAGCCTCCACTTGCACCTGTTACTAAATTGAGAGTTTCTGCTGATGCAGCAGCGCTGAGGAATGAAACCGTTCCCGCGTCAGCATTATTGGAATAGATATTGGCTCCGTCGGATTTAGTGGTTGTTCCCTTATTCGTAGTAAATAATTTACCTTCTATCTCTACTTTGCCATGTACGTTCCATGCTGCATCCGGATTAGTGGTCGTAGTCCTCCACTGATCCTGATCTATCAGATAAACTTTTAACTCCTGAGTTTGATTATTCTCGTTTTTGTATGAATTATTTATCTTCAGCGTTGCTGTCTTGTTAATCTCTATTTGAGAGCCCGGCTGGAACATCGTACTCTGCGTAATCTCCATGCTTCCATCCAAAATATGGATTTTCATTGTTGATGCAATCGGAAGGATGTAATTTCTGGAATCCATGACATATCCTCCGACATCAATTCTTAACGATCCTAATTTTGCAGAACTATTTACTTCATAAATCTGCTTTCCTCCACTATAACTCTTACGTACCCAAGAGGACTCATCATTGGACGTCACCAAGAACATTGCTCCATCTTTTCCGATTAGTTTAACATTTTCCTCTCCGTTCCAACCGTGAGACAAACTACCCGGGTTATATTCATACATCGCAGTAATTAATTGCGAATTATAATAGTAAGTAGTCGGTACTTCAATGTTTTGTATCGAATATACCTGTACGGGGAAATATTTGGCTGAGTTGTTCAAATAATACTGTCCTAGCGGACTAATCGCCGGCATATCGCCAACCTGAAACATCTCATGCACTTCCGAGCCGTTCTTTGCCGTAATCGCTCCGCTTCCACTAATAAAGCCCCATGCATATAATTTTGCACCACTATTCAACTGAATTAAACTACCTGATTCCATTTGGATACGTGCATAAGGGCTATTATTGTAACTGATTTTTCCGCTTTCTCGACTATACAGCATTCCTCCTACCTCAATTTTTCCATTCACATTCAGATTAACACCAGATGCCAAAGTGAGACGAAGATGCTCTTCTGCCATTCCGACCAATTCACTCTTGGGAACATTCGTATTGAGTGTGTTTTGACTCGCATTTCGAGGAACTATCAAAGTCGCATTGGAGGGCAACTCATAATCACCGGCAGGCAAAGTATGGTTCTGCGTCATGATAATGGTGTAGGTGCCACTATTGTCTTTCGTGTATTGCAGTGCCGCAGCCAAGGTCTCATATTTATTACCGTTTTTGATATAGCATACATACGGACTCGGGTTTTCGGTAGCAATCGTGTAACGATAGCCCGCCGCATAATCCGCGTGCGTGTTATCTAAAGTATATACATCGTAACCCGTATACGCATATTTCTTCAGATTGGCTGATGTTTTATATACACCGCCCTTCAGTTTTACTTTGTTTGCTGTTCCGGCCGCATTCACTGGACCATAATCATTGGTATAGGTGTTGCCTTCTTTTATTTCCGTAGAATATTTTCCATCCAGTACCTCACCGACAGAAGTGTTAGCATCAAAGAACAAAGCATACATACCGGTCTTGTTACCCTTTGCATTAACGATGTCGCCATTAATGGTAAAGTTCGTCTTTGCGTAAATACCATAACTTACCGTACCATCCGTAATTTCCGAACTGATCGTATTGTCGGATAGCGTCAATGTAGAAGAAGTATTACCCAAAACACCATACACATAGTTCTTACCGCGTGCTGAATAACCACCGTTTGTACTGATCAGCGTACCATTAATATAAGCACCGTATACATATTGAGAATATGCTGTATTCGCAGCATTTACAATAAACGAAGCACCATTCACATTAGTAGTTTGCCCTGATGCATTATGGATACCATACAACACAGAATTCTGCGTAGCAGTTGCAGATGTCTGGTTGGCGGTCACACTGTACTCGCCTCCTTCTATTGCCAGCGAACCTGCCACATGTTTCACACCGTACGCCGTTATCGTATTAACCGTAACCGTTGCATCACAATTGGTGATTTGGTTGGTTCCGTTTGCCGCATACACACCATAGGCCTCATCCGCTTTCGTGGCGGTTGCTGTCAGCGTACAGCCCGTTGCGGTTACATTCGTATTGGAATAAATGGCATACGCCTTGTTATTATTGGATATACCTTTTATCGTACAGTTCGTCAGCGAAATGGCTTTGCCGGCAACATCGCCCTTGAAACCATAGGCAGTATTTCCTCCATCTCCTTGTGCCTCGCCCCATAATGTAGCATTCGCAATGTTTGCATTCACAATCACACGAGCACCTAAAATGTCCGTTCCGCCACCAACAGCTTTGAATTCACCGCCATCTACAGTCAGCGTACCGTACTGGTGATGCAGACCGTATGCCGTACCGCCTGTGGTATTTGCACGATAGGTACCGCCCTCGATAGTCGTAGAAGTAGCACTGGTAGCCGTATTAACCGCCGTAGCTGCTGTAGTCGGCGAAGTAGCCGTTACGGATACATTCGTCAGACTAACCGTTCCGAGGTTGTTCACACCGAACACGCTGGTACCGCTTGCGCCGGTGGCTTCTGCCGTCACAACTGCATTCATCTGCAACATCGCTTCTGCACCTGCTTGCACATGTACACCATACACTCCGGAAGTAACCGCCTCGGCAGCAAAACTGCCGCCGTTGCCATTCAGACGACCGGCATTCACGTATGCTGCATAAGCGTTCGTGGTTTTTGCGGTAGTTGTTACCGTATTGGTTGTCAAAGTCGAAACACCGCCGTTTACATACACACCATATGCATTAGCCCCTGTCGTAGTCTCTGCTGATATTGTTGCGCCGGTAATGTTGCTTTGACCTGCCGACCATACGCCATAGGCACTCGACGGAGCCGTAACGGTAATCGAACCGCCATTCAACGTAGCATAGTCGCTTGCAGTCGCTACATGAACACCTTGTGCCTCCGACACACCAGTTACAGTTAATTGACCGTTGGTCATATAAAATGTACTTCCTTGGGTCACATTTATACCATACGCACTGCCGGAACCCGTATTGGTAGCAGACAGTGTACCGCCTTGCATGGTCAGTTTTGCTTTCTGGGTAAAAGTAACTACACTCACATTACCGCTCTGCGCGCTTTGGGTAGCAATTTCACCGAGTCCACCGAAACCGTCATCTACGATTTGCACATCAATACCTGCTACATCAATAGAGAACGCGGAAGTACCGGTGCTGGTGATCTTCTTGTCATTCAAGTCGAACTTCATGGACTTACGTAACGATAGCGGACTGCTGATGGTTACATCTTTCGCCAATTGCAGTGTAAACTTGGAACTCATGCTGTTTGCCAAAGTCACCATTTCCGCCAACGTACCCATGTTGCTGCTTTGCGGTTCTGTTTCGCCATCCAACAAGATACATGCCTCATAATTGAGCACCTGCGTTGCCGAAGCCTTGATGGTAAAGGATATAGAGTTGCCGTATGTTGCTCCATCTTTTGGAGCTACCGTCACATTCACCTCTGTATTTCCCCACGAAGAAGGATTATAGGTAAACGGAATCGTCAATGTACCGGTAGAACTCAGCACATTGCCTGAAGCCTGAGAATAGGTTACTGTTCCTTTCGTGACATCACCACGGCTGCCGTTTTCGGTAAAGGTTACCGTAAAATCACTGGCAGCCCAGTTTCCGTGCGCCGTTACAGGTATTGTGATAGTTGGATTCGGACTCATCGCACCCAATACCTCTACCGCCGGACTGAGATCTCCAGTGGCAGCGCCTAATGTCGCCGATTTGAAGACCGCTGTTATGGTAGCAACCTTCGTGATAGAATACGTATAACTTGTAGCGGTAGATTTTTGCGTAGTTCCTTCATACCAACCGGCAAAGTTGGCGCCCGATGTCGAGAGGGTTACTACATCTGCTGCATACGAAGTCTCTACCAGGGCTTCCGATGTAGAAGGTGTCATGCTATAATTATCCGTCTTCTCCGCAAACTGTTTAGAAGAATTGATGGTGAGATACTTATAACTGATACTATACGAGCCTCCGACAGGTACTGCATACGTAATATCGTAACTCGGGGCTGACTCAAAATATGCCCTAATAATATAATTCGTACTCGCTTGCCCTCCATTACCGCCTTGAATAGTGTCATGCACTCCATCCCATTTTGAAGGGTCTCGATTTAACTTTGTTCTACCATTACTATTGGCCTTAGGCCAATCAGATGCTGCATTATCATCAATTCTCCCATTCGCATCAGCCCATGTTTTAAACTTAAAACCACGAGCAGGCTTGGCCCATGCAATAAAGTTTGCAACACCTCCACTGCTGGTAGATTGACTAACCTCATCAGATGTCTCTTTGTAGTTCGA
>JAEEGL016020071.1_pt1 | contig 12263 bp, 9 predicted proteins | sample 9134231 | NCBI WGS metagenome assembly JAEEGL01 (sample SAMN16246548, study PRJNA631951) | gut metagenome | biome: gut microbiome; feature: rumen; material: fiber-attached | host: Bos | place: Iran: Karaj | collected 2018-10
GTACGGGAAGAGGTCGCTCCCCGCCGTGCGCGTCAGGGCCGGCGACGTGAACCCGCCGATCGCCTTGTTCGCCCACACGAAGTTCACCGTCGGATACTTCTACTTGAGCATGTCCATGAGGACTTTCGTCCAGCCCTGCGCCACGATGGACTGTCCGTAGAAGAGCACGCGCACGGTGGCCGGTTTCTCGGCGGTGGACTCCTCCAGCGCCTTCATCGTGCGCTGGATGTGGATCGCCGTGGGGTTCTCCACGGATCCAATCTTGAATGCGGGAGCGGCAAACACGCCCGTCGCGGCGCACGCGACCGTCAACAGGGCCAATCCAAACCGTTTCATTTCAGCATTCCTTTCACTTGACATTTTCTCATGCCGGAAAGTATAGCATTTCACGCCCCCCGGCACAAGCCACCCCACGAACGGCCAGTTTGGGCGGACAGACCGGAGGGTCAAACACCATCCTCATCCACATGGTAGCGGCGGAAGAAATAACGGCAGGAAACGAACATGGAAAGCGCGCCGAGCACGTAGACGCCGCCGAGCGCCGCGAACCCGAGCTCGAAGCCGCGCACGCCGTAACGGTCGGACAAGGCGCCGAGCAGGAGCGGCGACGTGGAGCCGATCAGGAACGTGATGAGGTTCATGACGCCCTCGGCCGTCGAGCGGTAGGCGGGCGGCACGACGTCGAAGAGCGACGGATGCGTGTTCACTTCGGCCAGGCCGCGGAACAGCCCGTAGGCCGCGACGGCCGTCCAAGCCGAGACGACCGACGGCGCGAACCCGACCCAGACGAGCGTCGGCGCGCCAAGAAGCGTCATGATGCCCTGAAGAAGCGGCCGCATGCGCGCGTTGCGCCGGACGAGGCAGTCCGTCAGCACGCCGCTCGCCAGGATGGCTGCCAGGGCGGCCAAGTGGTGCCAGAACATGGAGCCGAAGCCGGCCGCGCCGATCGTCAGGGCGTCGAACTTGCGCGCGAAGAACTTGGGCGCCCAGCTCATGTAGGCGTTGTTCGTGAAGACGATCGCGATGTAGCCGCCCATGGCGCACAGCGCAGCCGGATTCATCAAAAAGGCGCAGATGGCCTTTGCGACCGGCGGTCGCGTGGCCGGAGCCTTCGGCTCCGCCTGCGGCTGCGCATCCGCCGCGCATGGCGGGCGTTCCTTCAGCGCCCACACGAAGACGATGCCCAGCAAGAAACCGAGTCCCCCGAACGTGAAGAAAACCGGGCGCCACCCGCCCAGCAGGTGCAGCGCCCAAGCCACCAGGGCCCCAGAGAACATCAGGCCGATGTAAAGTGCGGACTGGTGGACGGAGAACGCCACCGCGCGCGTCTCCCGATGGTGCGTCGCCAGAAGCGCGTATGCGCTCGGGCAGTAGAACGCCTCCCCGCCGCCGGTCGCCACCGAACGGAAGAACACGAGTCCGCAGAAACCTCCAACAAAACCCGTACAGGCCGTCATCAGAGACCAAAAAAGCAGCGAGAACGTGATGATCCACTTGCGGCTGAACCGGTCGCCGAGGATGCCCGCAACCGGCGTCGCCAACGCCAGCGTGCAGAAGAGCGCCGTGTTGATCCAGCCGATCTGCAGGTCCGTGAGCCCAAGCTCGTCCTGGATCGGAATCGTCAGCAGTCCGAACAGCGCGCGGTCCGCCTGGTGGAAGAAGAACGCGCAGCTGAGCAGCCCCAGCATGACCCACTTGTATCTCTTGCCAGTATTCATTCTTTGTATGCTCCATACCAGACAACGGAATGTTCCTCTTATCTCCTGTACACGAGGAGACGGAGAGAGTTGGCCGGTATGGCCGTGTCCGCATCGACCTTGCCGCCCTCCGGCTCCTCGGCGTAGAGGAGCTGTCCGGGATAGGAAACGGCGATCTTCTGCGGCTTCTCGGCGGCGTTCCACACGAGAATCGCGGTCTGCCCGTCGGCGGCGTCCCAGCGGTTGGCCACGAAGTCGCCGTCTCCTGTGGCCGTGAATCCCTCGTCCGCCTTGAACGTGCCGCGCAGGAGGAACTCCTTCTTCGACTTGCGCCACTCGTTCACAAGCTTCATGTAGGCCCGGCAGCCCGCCCAATCGACTTTCGCCATGTACTTCCAGTCCGTCGGCGAGAGCATGTACTTCACGTCCTCGGGACCGGGCACCTTGCCCTCCTCCACGAACGCGCGGTCGACGCGGTAGCGCACCGCGAAGTTGACGCGGCAGTTGACGATCATCGCGCCGTTCATCTGCTGCCTGTCGTAGCATGGCGTGTAGCTGCGGTCCGTGGCGACGACCTCGGGGAACGTGTAGAACGTCATTTCGGGGAACCAGTCATGGACGTGCGACTTGTCGAAGCGGTGCCACGTGCGTCCGATGCACCAGCCCTCGTACCACGCGCAGCTGTCAAAGATGGAATCGTTGTACGCCTCGCTCGACAGCACGAACTCGGGATCCTCCGTGTGGATCACGTCGGCGATCTCCTTGAAGAGCGTGTGTCGGTCTTTCGTGTACACCCACTCGCCCACGCGGTGGCCGTGGTCGGGACTGAAGCACTGCCACGGGCGCTGCACGCCGATCTGGTCGTAGAAGAATCCCTCAAACCCGTAGGCACGCGCGTCGCGGCAGATCTCCAGCATGCGGTCGCGCCAGTTCGCCTGCCAAGGGCAGACCACGTCGAACGTGTGCCCGGGCGCATTCTTGAACTTGTGCCAGAACTCGGTGTGCGAGGAACCGTCGCGCATCATGATCGCCCCGCCTTTGCCCTTCTCGCGCCAGTATTTCGTGGCTTCGCGCTCCTGCAGCTGGCCATTGGAATAGACCGTGGCGTGGATACCCATCTCACGCAGTTTCTTCACGCCCGCGATCAGGCCCTCGCGCCCGCCCATCGCCGGGTCGGGATCGTATTCGGGATAGAGGCGGTCGTGTCCGCCCACGCCCCACGCGTGGAACTCCACGTGGTCGAAGCCGTAGCTCTTCGCGCACCTGCCGAGCGACTCGAACTCGGTGTACGGCCAGACGATCTCGTCGTTCTGCTGCTTCAGGAGAACGATCATGACGCCCGTCATGTCCTTGACGCGGTCCGGCACGTAGGAATACGTGAAGCAACGGTTCCACCACGCCCGGTAGCGGCGCGCCGCCACGTGCCACGTGCCCGCGTAGTCCGCCATCACCACCGGCGTCACGACGAACTCGTGCCCCGAGGCGAGGAAGAGATTGAACCGCACGCCGAAGCGCATCGTCTTGCGGTTCGCGTCGTAGATTCCCAGATACGTCTTCGCGGAATGGCGGGGATCGTGCGTGGCGAAGTAGAAGCCGCGCTTCCCGTCCGAGAGCGTCATCCACTGCATCACGCCGCGCACCGACGGCAGGTTCATGCGTGGATCGAGGCGGAATATGCCGTCTCCTGCAGGAACCCAGAAGTTCCTGTTGGGGGCGTACTCTTTGTCGAACTCCGTCGCCAGCTGGTTCTTGGGCATGCGCAGGACGGATTCGGCGAACATCCCCGGCTTCGGCCACACCTTGATGCGCGCTCCCTCCTCCCACGGCACATAAAGAAGATCGTTCTCCGTATCGACCGGCCTGTCGTCTGAATAGACCTCGAGCGCCAGCACCGTCGCGTCCGGCTCGCCGTTCACCACCTTTCCGCTCCACTGGTCTCCGGAACGCTCCAGCTCCACGCGAATGGCCGTGGGGTTGTCCGCGGCCGTCACGTAGTTGGTCGCGCCCGGCTTTTCGTACGCGAGCCGCCATGAAGGAGCCGCAAGGGCGGCCGCAAGGAGGATTGATGTCGTCATATCGTCAGTACTACCTTTCCGCGGTTCTCGCCGCGTTCGAGGATCGAATGTCCCTCCGCCGCCTCGGCGATCGGCAGGACCTTGTGGATGAACGGCGCGAACGTGCGCGCCTCGAACGCCGGCCACACGTCCCGGAGGAGGCCGGCAAGAATCTCCGACTTTTCCGCCGACGTGCGGCTCCTGAGTGTGGAGCCGATCACCCGCAGGTTCTTGCGCCAGAGCAGGTTGACGTCGAGCGTCGTCTCCGGGCCGGCCATGCTGGCAAGCGACACCCAGCGCCCGCGGTACGGCATGGTCGCGATGCACTTGCCCATCAGGGGACCGCCCACGGGATCGATGGCGACGTTGGGCGGATTCTCCGTCAGCGTCTTGACGAGGTCGTCCGTGAAACGGTTCGAGACCACGTCCGCGCCGATCGATCTACAGAACGCGCCGTTCCCGTCCGACGCCACCTGCGCGACGACCTTCGCGCCGAACACGTGTTTCGCGAGCTGGATGCAGGCGACGCCCAGTCCGCCCTCGCCGCCGTTGATGAAGAACGTCTCGCCGCGCTTGATCTCCCCGACGATCTTCAGGTTCAAATACGCCGTCGCATAGACTTCCGGGATTCCGGCCGCCTCCCACGGCGCGAAGCCCTTGGGAATCGGCAGGCACATGCCCTCCGGCACGATCACCTGCTCGGCGTATCCGCCGCCGCCAAGAAGCGCGCACACCTTGTCGCCAGGCTTGAAACGCCCGTTCGCGGGCGCCTCGAGGACTTCGCCCGCGCATTCGAGCCCCGGCCACGCCGGCCATCCCTCCGGCGGCGAATAGATGCCCGCCCGCTGCATGAGGTCTGCGCGGTTGATGGCGCACGCCTCCACCTTCAGCTTTACGTCGAACTCGTCATGGCAGACAGGGTCCGGCACGTCCTGCCAGACGAAGTCCCTGTTCGCGTCTATGCACATTGCCTTCATGCTTGATCTCCTTTGTTGATACCACATGCGCGGAGCGTCGCCTCGTGCACGGCAAGGTCGCGGTCGTAGTCCTGGTCGTTCGCCTTCTCCCCCCGCACGATTGCGGCAAGGTCCAGAAGCTGCGCGGCGTAGCGGTCCGTCTGCACGCCGAACGACATCTCGCGCGTGCCGGCCGCGCATCCGGCGGCAGCGGCCTTGAGCGTCATCCGCAGCTTCAGTTCGCCGCCGTCGAACCGCTCGATGGGGCAGAGGTCGATCGTGCCGTTCGTGCCGTCCACCCGCAGCCGACGGCAGAGGATGCCGCCCGGCATCCGGGAAGACGTCCGAATGAGCGCTTTCGCGCGCCCGAAGGAGAGAAGTGCCGCCCCGCTCGTGCGGCTTCCCGCCGGATCGCCCGGCGCGTCGCCGATGACGGTCGTGGCGGAGACAAGCCGCCCGCCGGCGAGCGGCAGCACCATGTCGACGAGATGGCACCCGAGGTTGTAGAGGATTCCGCCCTTGAACGACGAAATGTATTCGGAATACCCCTCGTGCTGGTAGTCGTGGTTCATGTCCGCCTCCACGAACGACACCTCGCCGAGGCCGCCCTTCCCGACGAAATCCGCGATGAAGCGGAGCGCCGGGTTGCCCCGGTACATGTAGCCGATCTGGAACGGCAGGTTCCGCGCGCGGCATTCCTCGACGATTGAGATGTACGGCTCCATCGCCTCGCCGCATGGTTTGTCGCAGTGCATCGGAATCCCGCGACGGGCAAAGAACCCCGCAACCTCCATCAGGTCGGCGTTCGCGGTCTCCACGAAGACGACGTCGATGCCCTCCAGCGCGCGGGCCTCGTCCTCGGAAACAATCCTGAACCCGTCGCGCACCGCCTTCTCCACGTCGATCCGCTCGTCCAGAAAGTGCGTCGTCCCGCGTGGACGGTCATCGACGAGCGCCACGATCTCGAAATCGTCCCGAAGGCGTTTCAGCGTCTCGAACTTGCCGCAGGCATGTTCGTGGGTCAGTCCGTAGAAGAGCGTTTTGAGCGGCATTTTCATTTGGCGAAATAGGCATCCATCTTCTCGTCGAGCGCGCGGCGCATCGGCGTGTCGAAACGGCGGACGAGATCCGGCCGCGCGGAGAGGATCGCCAGCTCGTGGGCGATGGCGTCCCGGCACCGGACGAACGAACGGGCATCCAGCCCCGTCGCGCGCAGCATCTTCGACACGTCCATACGCCTGTCCAGCAGACGGTCCCGGTACAGCATCTGCCGATTGTCGAAATCGCCGGGCGTGGCCACGGCCAGGTAGTCGGCGGCCGGAATCCACGCGAACCTGCATCCCGCCAGTTCCTCGTACGCCGCCGCCACATCGCCCCAGGTGAGCGTTTCGCCCGACCCCAGCGTGAAGTCCTCGCCCCGCGCGGCAGGGTTTCCGACGAGCGCCGCGAGCTGGCGGCCGATGTTTCCGGCCCATCCCACGGCGGCGATCCGGTCCCTGGCCTCGGCCGGAAGCGGCACGGCCTTGCCCGCCGCCGTGCGGAAAAGGATGGCGTACGCACCGACGGTCACGAGGTCAAGCCGATAGTGCGAGAACGAGATCACGGGACGGACGATCGTCCAGTTCCTGTCGGCCTGCGCCCGCAGATGGCGTTCCCCGAACGACTTCGGGATCGCATAGACGTCCTTTTCCAGAAACTCGGCGTCGTCGGTCACGTCCAGCCACTGCGGCGTGCGTTCGGTGATGACGGCATCGCGGTCCGAATAGACCCGGTAGCTCGAGAGAAATACGAACTGGTCTGTGGCGGACAACAGCAAATCCTGCCGTTTCCGCAGTTCCGCGACGTCTGGCGTGTGAATGAAGTCCACGATCGCGGCATAGCGCGGCCGCTCGGACAGAAACGCGCGGAGGAACGGCAGGTCGGCCCGCGCCTCGATGAACGTGAGGCGCGGCGTCACGCTCGCACGGGATTCGAGCGACACGACGTCCACGTCGAACCCACGCAGCAGCAACTCCGGACACGTCGCATCCCCGAGCGTCCCCGTCCCTCCCAGCACCAATACCCGTTTTCCGTTCTTCATTTTCGGCCTCAATCCTTTCCAAACGCAAAACCGGTCATCGCCCGGTCCTTGCGCAGTTCCGCGACGAAGGCGCGAAACGCATCCGTGTCTGGCGCGAAGTAGAACACCTCGCACAGGCTGCCGTCGTTGACGAGCCGCAACGTGCGGTTTTCCACGGCAACGGTTTCCTCCTTGTCGTCCAGGTAGCGGTAGATTCTGTACGTGCCGTTCTCCGGCACGGGGAGCGAGGCCCGGCACCGGCCGTCCGGCACCTTGTCGAAGTAGAGGTACTTCCCGGGATCGAACGTGTTCTTGTAGTAGATGGGGTACCACACGTCGGTGTACCACTTGTTCCGATCGGCGCGCTCCACGGCGTTGCGGTCGAACACCACCGCGCTCTCGCCGCAGGGGAGCCGGTACCGCGAGACGACGGCGTTGGATTCTTCCGCGCGCACATGGACGAATTCGAGGCCGAGCTCTTCCGCCAGTTGTCTCATGCGTCCCTTGTACGCGGACGGCATATCCGCGATCAACCGCCTGTCCGCGCGTTCCTTCAGCCAGGCGTCGAGGCGCGCGCGCACGCCCGGACGGTCGATTTCCGAACCCGCGAAGATCACGCGGGCCTGCGGCAGGATGTCGGGAAGCTCCACGATGTCCGTCTGCTCGCAGTCCACCCCGATGTCCCCGAGAGCCTTGATCCAGCCGCACCTGTCGCGTTCGCGCCCGATCTGCCGCCGGGACAACACGAACACGTCCGCACGCCCGGCCTTGCGCGCCTTGTCCACCTGCGCGCGGCGGTAGCCGCGGATCGAGCCGAGAAGATGCCGCTCCGTCATGTCCGCGAAGACGCGCGCCTTAGAGCCGGGCTGTCGGTTCCGCAAGTCGCTCCAGATCGAGCAGCACCCCACGTGGTCGTACTCGAAGGCGTCGAAACCGAGTCCGGCGAGGAAATAGGCGAGGACGTACGCCGTGCGCGGCGTCCAGTACGGCTGGCTGCCGCCGCCGCCGCGCGAGGTCTCCATCGTGATGCCGAACCGCTTGCCCACGCGCCTCGCCTCGCGGATCCAGATGCCCGATGTGCGGTTGATCCGGTCGATGCCCTTGGGCGTGGCGCTGAAGAATTCTGGCGACACACACCCGGTGTCCTTCAGCTTGAGAAGAAACAGATGGTCGTTGGCGTTCACCGGACTTTCGCCGTTGAGGAGGTAGTCGTACGTTCCGCCGTACGACGCCGCGCGCGCGTTCCACCGCTGCGCCTGCAGGAGCCATTCGTAGCTCCGCAGCAGGTAGAACACCTCCATCTGCCGGTCGCCCAGCGCGCCGCGCGCCTTCCACTCGGCGCTCGTCGGGGGCGTGTACTGCGTCCAGTCCGAAATGCCGCAGTCCTGCGGCAACGGGTCGCGGCCGTGGTAGGCGCGGTAGTAGTCGGCGAAATGGATCGTCCGTTCCGGTTCCACGCTTCCGTCCGAACGCCTGCGCGCGGCCAGCGCCAGTCCCTCGTCGGCCCCCGCGAGGTCGCGGCGGAACGCCGCCACAGAGTCTGCGCCGTACCCCCACAGCGCGAACTTGTACGGCCACACGTAGTCATACGTCTGGAAGTTGTTCACGCCCCGCGAGGCACCGTACACAAGATGTTCGTCGAGCGCGTCGCGGATCATGGGATGCGTAGCCATGATGGAGTTGAACATGAAATCCTGGCTCTGGCCGAACTCGTTGCGGGGCAGGGCGTCGTACAGCGCGGGATAGCGGAGGCCGTGCTGCGACTTCTGGTACTGGAAATGCACGTTGTCCGGCAGCGAGTCGATGAACTCCTTCACGGCCGGTTCGAGCGAGCCGCCGCCCGAAAGCACGAGATCGTATTCGGGGAACCATTTCCTCGCCCATGCGGAGAGGTCGGCCATGTCCGCCCGGTTGCGCAGGATTGTCCAGGTGCCAAGCCCCAGCTGGATGCGGGGACGCGCGGGAAGCGGACGGAACTTCACCGCCCGGTCAGTCCCCGCGGGCATCCCCTCCACGTAGGAGGGCCGTCGCTCGTTCAGCAGATCGTAAACGGTGCCGTCCGCACATTCCACGCGGGGGTTCGCCACGTACATCTCCACGCGGCCCGCGCCCGCGAAGAGCAGCGACACGTCCGTGAGCCTGTTGCGCGGCACGAGCTTCGGGTCGATCGAGACCGTCTGCCACGTTCCCGTCGCGGACAGCGCGGACGTGATGTCGTTCGTCTCCACGAAGTTCTCCCCTTCCACCAGGCATCGCGCCTGGCGCGCCCGGAGCGTCACGCGCGCCTTCCCTTCGGCGGTCTGCGGCCACACCTCCATCGCCACGCGCCGCGCCTTGATCCCGATGTACGGCGGAATCCACTCCTTCAGCGGATGATGCACGTTATATTCGCAGAAGTTCACCCAGCCGTTTTGCTTCGCGCCGCCGCCCGTCGGCGCGGAATAGGCAAGACGGGCGGGGTACTTCCGCCCCTCGAAGGAATCGACCACCTGCATCTCGACGTTGGTGCCGGTCAGGCGCCACGCGCGCAGCGAGATCGGATTCGCCCCGGCAGCCGGTATTGATTCCGATTTGGACAACGCCTGCAACGCGGGATGCGGCGCAGCGGCCAACGCCGCCGCACAGGCCATTTCGACAATCCCCGCAATCGCGTTTTGCACCATGAATCTCCTCCCTGTCTACGTCACCTGAAAATCACCATCGTCCCCTTGGGCGGGTCGGGAAGGACGGAAATCCCCTGCCCCCATTTCCCCGACAGGATTAGCTCGGCCACCTGGAACTGTATGTTGCCGCCATCTGCAGGCGCCTGCATCTCGGAAAACACGAACCGGTAGGACACGACATAAGACTGAAAACAAGAATTTTATCAGTTCGCAAACAATAGAATCACGCGCCGGCACCCCATGTCGAGCAAGCCCCCCTACACCGGATTCGCGCCGATTTCCGTGCCGCCGAAGAATTCGTCGAATCTGTCGGCAAACAGAACGTCGTAGTAGGCGCGCAACATCGACACGATCAGCGACTTGCCGAACCTGCGCGGCCTGAGGAACATCGCGTAACGCATTGCCTCTAGGTCGCGAATCTTCGCGGTACGATCCACGAACCAGGCGTTCGCCTTGCGTATTTCGGCGTAGTCAGCCACGCCGTAGAGTATGGGCCTCGTTTTCTCCATGGCGCACAGTATACCATAAATTCGCGACCGGTGACGACATCCCTTGGGCGGCGTTTTCAGTTCCTGCACATGAGGGCACATGAGGAGTTTGCAAACAACGGAACGGTATGGTATCATGTTCCCATGTCCCAGCGAAAGAAAGTGATCATCGGCCTTCGACTCGAAGGCGTCATCGGAAGGAGAATCCTCTCCGGCGTGCTGGACTACCTCGACACCGGCGTGGCGTGGGACATAAGGTTCGCCTACGACGTCAAGGAGTTGACCCGGATGGCGCCGGGCGCCGACGGGCTGCTCGTCGACCACATGACCGACGGCCTCGACTTCAACGGAGTGATCGGACCGACGACGGCCGTCGTGCATTTCCACACGCGGATGCAATCGGCCGCCGAAGGCATCCATGCGTTCGTGAACGCGGACGACGGCGCCATCGGTTTCGCCGCCGCCAAATACCTGCTCGAGCTTGCATCCTTCAGGAGCTTCGGCTTCATTCCGGCGCACGGCGACCGGGCGTGGTCGGACAAGCGCGGCCGCGCCTTTGCGCTGTATCTCAGGAGGCACGGCCAACACTGCCATTCGTTCCGCTGCGTGGCGGGAGACACGAACGACGACGTCCTCCACCTTTCAAAGTGGGTGAAGGAGCTGCCGAAGCCCGCCGCCCTGTTCGCCGCGTGGGACGTACGCGCCGTCGAGACGCTCGAGGCCTGCCGGAAGGCAGGCGTCAACGTGCCGCGGCAGGCGGTCTTGCTGGGCGTGGACAACGACGAGATCATCTGCGAGCACAGCACGCCGCCGCTTTCAAGCATCGCGCCGGCCACAGAGGAGGAGGGCTTCAAGGGCGCGCAGATCCTCGACCGCCTCATGCGACGCGGCGGGAGCACATGCTGCCGCACGATCCTGGGTTCCGTCAAGCGTATCGTCGAACGGCACTCGACGCGTCCACCGGCGCCTGCGGCGCAGTTGGTCACACGGGCGCTGGGTTTCATCAAGTCGGATGCCACAAGGGGAATCGGCCCGGAAGACGTCGCACGGCGCGTCGGCGTCTCGCGCAGCCTGCTCGACCTCCGTTTCCGCGAACTTGGGGAAAAGACCCTGAACGCGCACATCCAGGACGCCCGGCTGTCCGCCTTGGCGAACGAATTGCGCCGCTCGCGCCGTCCCCTGGCCGAACTGACGGTCGAATGCGGATTCGCCAGCGTCAACTCCGCCAAGGAGATGTTCAGGAAAAGATTCGGAATGACGATGCGCGACTACCGCAAATTGCACGCGAAACGCATTCAGACCACCTGCCGGACGCCCTGTTGAATCCACCGCTTGAAAGGCAACCCGCGCTTGCGGGAAAGAAAGGCGATGTGGTAGACTAATGGTGCCTGGAAACTAATGGTGTCTGGAAGATGAAAGGAACTTCACGATGAAAAACGCATTTCGCCTCGCTTTATTCGCGCTGGCATCCGGCGCAAGCAACCTGCTGCCCGCCGCGGAGATCACCGGCGCCCGCACGGACGTGGTGGTGTCCCCCGACGCCCCGCCCGCCGTGCGTTTCGCCGCTGCGGAGATGACGAACTACCTCTCGCGCGTACTCGGCCACGCAATCCCGATCGCCCCGACGCCAACCGAGGGCCGCTACGCGATCATCCTCGGAACGAACGCCTGGAGCCGCGCCGCCGGACTCAACCCCGAAACGCTTCCCCGCGATTCCTTCAGCGTGAGAATCGGACCCGACCGCGCCTACATCGCGGGTTGCGACAGCCCGTCGGTCGATCCCGCGCGGCAGATCAAGCAAGGGTGGCTCGGCAAGTTTGAGCGGGCGACGATCTTCGGCGTCTACGGTTTCCTCGACCGCCATGCCGGCGTCCGCTTCTACTTCCCCGGCGAACTCGGCACGGTCGTTCCCCACTCGCCGTCCATCCAGTTGACGGAAGGATCCTACTCCGTCACGCCGCGTTTCGCCACCCGCGACTGCTACCTCCACGGCGCAGGGCCCTATCCGGACATTGACCCCGAGGATTCCAAGGCGCAACGTCGCGCGAAGGCCGTCTACTCGCTTCTCCTCCGCGAAGAGACCGACCGCATCCCGTGCTGCCACGGACAGAACCGGTTCAAGATCGCCGAGCGCTTCAGCGAGAGCCACCCCGAATACTTCCAGCTGCGCAAGAACGGCACGCGCTGCGTCGGCACGAAGTTCGAGCACAACTGGATGGGACGCCAGCTCTGCCATACGTCGAAGGTGTGGGACATCTTCCGCGAGGACACGCTCGCGCGCATCCGCAAGGGCGAGCGCTACGTGGACATCATGCCGCAGGACGGCATGTCCGCCTGCATGTGCGA
>JAEEGL016069161.1_pt1 | contig 12263 bp, 8 predicted proteins | sample 9134231 | NCBI WGS metagenome assembly JAEEGL01 (sample SAMN16246548, study PRJNA631951) | gut metagenome | biome: gut microbiome; feature: rumen; material: fiber-attached | host: Bos | place: Iran: Karaj | collected 2018-10
AGATCCCATTCTTCGACTTCGAGGTTCCAACAGCTCTGCCAAACGTGAACCCAGCTATCCTCGACCCACGCGACACTTATGCTGACGCTTCTGTATGGGAAGAGAAGGCTAAGGATCTCGCAGGCCGCTTCATCAAGAACTTCAACAAGTACACCACTAACGAAGCTGGTAAGGCTCTCGTTGCAGCTGGTCCAAAGCTCTAAAAAAGAAACAGACTTATTATTATAAAAGAAGGAGGGTGCGCCAAAACTCAATGTTTTGACGCACCCTCCTTCTTTTGCATTAGAATCCTTTGCTAACCATTATGATTTTTCGTCTAAATACTCTTTTTTTAATATTTGTGCCGCAAATTACTCATTCCTGCCCCCCATATACACATTTTGGAGTATTGATGAGACTTTGAAAACTTCATAACTTTGCACCACAAAATTCTAGAGGTAAAAAGAGAGATGTTATCAACATAAATATATAATGTGACGACATAAACATAACCAATATATACACATCTATCAAAATGCGGTTTAAGATTGTTTTTTTAGCGCTGACATCTGCAACGAATTTATTTGCACAAAACAGCGCGGACTCGAGTTTTGTAATCAGCCAAGAACTGGCAAACATTACGATTGTCGCTCCTAACGAAATACGCAAAATGCGTGAAGCGGCTATGCCTATTTCCATTTTAGGGACACGGCAGTTAGAGGGAACAGCGACAAACATTAACGATGCACTTGCACGCACCACAGGTATTACTGTAAGGAATACGGGTGGAGTAGGTAGTGCATCAAGAATATCCGTACGCGGTCTTGAGGGAAAGCGAATGGGGATATACATCGATGAGGCTGCCATCGGTCAACTAAGTGACTATATGACGCTCAACGATGTGCCAACAGACATGATTGAACGTATTGAAATATACAAAGGCATTGTCCCATATCGTTTTGGTGGTTCTGCGCTCAGTGGAGCCGTAAATGTCGTAACAAAAGAATATCCATCAGTTTATACAGACGCCAGTTATGAGATAGCATCATTCAATACGCACAAACTCAATTTCACATTCAAGAGAACAAACGCAGCAACAGGGTTACAGTTTGGCGTTGGTGGATGTCTCACCTACTCGGACAACAATTACAAAATGCACCTCCAGAATCTTGAGAATCGTGTGGTGGAACGCAATCATGACCAATTTAAAAAGGTCATGATGGGCGCATCATTAAAAGCCACAAAATGGTATTTTGACGAGGCAAAACTTGAACTTGTATTTACAGGAACAAAAGCCGAGATTCAAGGAATTGACAGCGATATCCGCGAGGCTTACAACCATGGGATGTCTGGAATCGCCGCCATTACTTTGAAGCGTGACAACTTCTTGATTGACGGTCTTGACCTTGATTTTGACGGGTGTTACAGTTATGGCAAAAACGGTCTTTGTGACAAGGCTATGTTTCGCTACGACTGGGACGGCAACAAATATCCGGCTGTCTCACCTTATGGAGGAGAACAAGGGAACTATGCTTCAGATTCAGACAACCGAACTCACGATTTTGCGGGGAAACTGAACATGAATTACTTATTGAATGAGCATAGTACATTTAACATTAACTTATATGCAACCTACACAAAACAGAAACCCGAAAATGAACTTATGGATAAGAGTTTTGGTTACAAAACAACTTTTCCAAGCCGAATGAGCAGTTTCACAGTAGGTCTCTCATATGATTTGACTCTTTTCAATGGAAAATTCATGAGTTCTACAACCCTCAAGAATTTCAACTATAGTTCTGACACAAAAGTGCTTGAATACACTTACATCAACAGCCCTGTTGACATGAGTTTAAGCCGCAACCACTGGGGAGCAAGTGAAGCAATGCGCTACAAGATAACAAAGCATCTTATGGCCAAAGCCGCATTCAGTTCAGAGGTGCGCATCCCAACTTCCGAGGAACTTACAGGAAATGGCTATTCCATTCTCCCAGCCACCAACCTTGAACCCGAACGTTGCAAGGGAATGAACATCGGAATGCTTTTCCACCATGCCAACCAATTTGGTTTCATAGAAGTTGAAGCAAACTTCTTTATGAATCAACTTGACAATATGATTCGCTATCAAGCAGATATGATTCCCTCCATGGCTCGTTATGCAAACTTCGGCAAGGTCCTCACCAAAGGTGTTGAAGCCGAAATGAAGGGTGATGTAACATCGTTCTTATATCTCTATGCAAATGCCACATACCAAGACCTCAGAGACAAGCGTAAGCATGAGATTGGCTCTTTGGAGAAAAACCCAACATACAATAAACGTATGCCAAACATTCCGTATTTCTTAGCGAATTTTGGTATTGAACTTCATAAAGAGAACCTTTTCGGAGGAAAGTTTCAGAACAGCCGTCTGCTCATTGATGCATCATATATCCACGAGTATTTTTACGACTTTGAGATGAGCAAGTACCAAGACCGCAAAATCCCAACTTCGTTTACTTTTGATACTGGAATAGAGCATAGTTTCTTCAATAACAGATGGACACTGACATTCAAAGTGAAGAACCTGACAGATAGGATTGTCTATTCAGATCTGAACCGTCCTCTTCCCGGACGCAACTTTGCCTTCAAGGTGAGATACGTTATGAAATAACTTTTTATTAACTATAATTATTTTACGACATGAACATCAGAAATTTGCTTTTGGTTGCAGCATTGTCCGCTACTTTTATGGCTTGCAGCAACGATGATGATGACCAGACATTGACATCTGGCAAAATCCTATTTTCCACCACAGTGACAAACCCTTCAGGCGACAATGGAAGTGGCTATCTGCAATCTGTCAGCACATTGGGAGGAGGAATAAACTACAGCAACGCCAATGCCATCCCGCTTGGTTTTGGTTCGTATCCGTGTGTCTGCAAAAGTGGAAATATCTATGCATTCCCCGACTATATGGGTGGGACAGAACTGAAACTCAGACGTTATATACTCAACGATAAGAATCAGTTGGAACTCAAAGGTTCTATGGCACTTCCTGCAAATTCAAGTGCTGCAATCGTTGTAGAGGCAAGCAGCGAGAAAGCATACGTAAGTTGCCAAGGTCTGGATTTGATTATCGTCTTCAATCCACAGACGATGACGGAAATGGGTCGAATCGATGTCTCAGATCTCCGTAACGAAGGGGTTTCTGCATATCCTGGTGCACTTTACATTCGCGATGGTATTCTCTACATTGCATTGGAACAGTACAATGCTCAGTGGATGCCATGTGAGAATGCATTGGAAATGGCCCTTTACAATGTTTCCGACGACAAGTTCATCAAAAAAATCCGTAACACTTCACTCTGTCTTAGTGCTCCTTCTCGCCCTATTGACAATCAATCCATTTTTGAAGATGAAAACGGTGACCTCTACGTAAACTGTGTCGGCTCGTTTGGTTATATTCCAGGTCTTAACTCTGGCATTGCCCGCATTAAAAAGGGAGAAACTGAATTTGATGAATCATATTGCATCAATCTCTCTGAAACAAAAGTAAGTGGCTTGAGTTGTGACTACCTGAACGTTCTGTTGATGTGCCGTTACACGGGTGGAGGAAAGATGTATTCATACGGCCTTGCACCCGCACTTGATCCTACTAACACCAATTCTTACACTGCTCGAACTGTTGTTCCTGTTGTAATTGACCTTTACAAAAAAACAATGAAGGTTATCGAAGGGCTCCCACTTTCCAATGGTCATGGTGTTGCAATGGGACGTTATGGCAATAAGATGATTTACGGCTCTGCAAATGATGAATACAATGGCTTCTCTTCCATTGATCTTTCTACCGGACAAATTGAAACAAAAATAGCCACTGTACAAGGATTCCCATCCTTCTTCTATAGTTTTGAGTAAAAATGTTTTTTGAAGTTTTTGGGGGTGTGTCAATTTTTTGACCGCCCCTTTTTGATATTCATACGAATGAAAGAACTGCTTTTTCTGCTAACCCAAGAAAGTTTTCCATTTTCTTTACTTTTCATTTTCCACTTTTCACTTTTTTCCCTATCTTTGCCACCAAGAATCAAAATCAATGGCAAAACAAAAGTTTTATGTAGTGTGGAATGGTGCCGAAGATGGGGTCTACACCTCATGGGAGGCATGCAAAGAGGCTGTAGAAGGCTTCTCAGGGGCAAAATATCAAGCCTTCAAGACAGAAGCAGAGGCAGAAGAGGCATTTGAGATGGGGTATGAAGCATATAAAGAGAAAGAGCAGACCCTCCCCTCACCCTCCCTAAAGGGAGGGAGTAGTGTCTCTGCCAATGAGGAAACAAACGAACAAGGTAACCACCCCCTCCCTGCAGGGAGGGTGAGGGGAGAGTCTAACTCCATTGCCGTCGATGCTGCCTGTTCCGGCAACCCTGGCAAGATGGAATATCGGGGTGTATATCTTCGCACCGGCAAGGAGATATTCCACTATGGTCCAGTGTGGGGCACCAACAACATCGGGGAGTTCCTTGCCATTGTGCATGGTCTTGCCTTGCTGAAACAGAAGGGGTTGCACACCATGCCCATCTACAGTGACAGTGTGAATGCCCAACTATGGGTGAAGCGGAAGAAGTGCAAGACCACCTTGGAGCGTAACGAAAAGAGCGAAGCCCTCTACCAACTCATCGAACGTGCAGAGAAATGGCTCAGAGAAAACCCCTACCAAAACCCCATCATCAAGTGGCCCACTGAGGAATGGGGAGAAATACCTGCCGACTTTGGACGAAAAGGGGGAAAACATTAAGTATGTTTTTCACCTTTTCGGGGGATGGGAGTAGTCCTTTTGAGAGGCAAGGAACGTAGCCGAAGCAAAAGACGAACGGACATCGGTGGACGTATACACTAAAAAAGTGAAATAAATCCTAAATCCTCATTCCTAATTCCTAATTTTATACTATCTTTGTACCCAAATAAAAAAGTATCCATGACCCACTCCGAATTATCAACCAAGCAAACGTCGATAACTCTGAGCGAAGCGATCACTTCAATAACTTTGAATTCTTAATAATCAACTAAATGGGAAGAGTTCTTATCATTGGTGCAGGAGGCGTTGCCTCAGTGGCTGCACATAAAGTCGCCCAAAACAGCGACGTGTTTACCGACATCATGATTGCCAGCCGCACAGAATCCAAGTGCAAGGCATTGGCAAAGGCGATAGAGGACAAGGGATTGGTGCCAAAAGGCAGCATCAAGACCGCTCATGTAGATGCTGACAATGTGCCAGAATTGGTGGCACTCTTCAACAGCTACAAGCCCGACCTTGTGATGAACCTCGCACTGCCCTATCAAGACCTGACCATCATGGAGGCTTGTCTACAAAGCGGTGTGAGCTATCTCGACACAGCCAACTACGAGCCCAAGGATGAGGCACATTTCGAATACTCTTGGCAATGGGCATTCAAGGAGCGTTTCGAACAGGCAGGTCTCACTGCCATCCTCGGTTGCGGTTTCGACCCTGGCGTGACTTCCATCTATACGGCTTATGCTGCCAAGCACCACTTCGACGAGATTCAGTATCTCGACATCGTCGATTGCAATGCAGGTGACCACCACAAGGCATTTGCCACCAACTTCAACCCTGAAATCAACATCCGCGAAATCACCCAGAAGGGACTTTTTTGGGAAAACGGTCAATGGGTGGAGACTGAGCCATTGGAGATTCACAAGCCACTCAACTATCCCGAGATTGGTCCTAAGGAGTCTTATCTGCTCCACCACGAGGAGATTGAGTCATTGGTGAAGAACTACCCCACCATCAAGCGTGCCCGTTTCTGGATGACATTCGGTGAACAATATCTGAAGCATCTTGATGTGATTCAGAACATTGGCATGTCTCGTATCGATGAGATTGAATATATGGCTGAAGCTGCTGACGGTAGTGGTCCTGTCAAGGTGAAGATTGTGCCTTTGCAGTTCCTCAAGGCTGTATTGCCCAACCCACAAGACCTTGGTGAGAACTATGAAGGTCAGACCTCCATCGGTTGTCGCATCCGAGGCATCAAGGACGGCAAGGAGCGCACCTACTACGTCTACAACAACTGCTCTCACCGTGCTGCCTACGAAGAGACAGGCATGCAGGGTGTCAGCTACACCACAGGCGTTCCCGCCATGATTGGAGCCATGATGTTCATGAAAGGCATCTGGAAGCGCCCCGGTGTTTGGAATGTCGAAGAGTTCGACCCCGACCCCTTCATGGAACAATTGAATCAGCAAGGATTACCCTGGCACGAAATCTTTGACGGAGATTTGGAGTTGTAATTCCAAGACAAGATGGAAATATACAACATTATCCGATGGTACCGACGTATTAGGAGTCCGAGAATAAAGCTGATGGGGATATTGGCACTGCACCTACTGAAGCGCAGGTACGTCAATATGTTCTTCGACCCTTCACTCAGTTGCAACCTGCGTTGCCGGATGTGCTATTTCAGTGACCCAGAAGCTCGAAAGAATATGCATGGGAGTTTCACTGAGGAAGACATTCAAGCGATTGCAAACTCTCTGTTCCACAGAGTGCTGAGGCTGCAGATAGGATGTGGTGCTGAACCCACGACGTTCAAATACTTGGACAAGGTTATCAAACTAGCATCGGAACACGGTGTTCCACATATCTCCGTGACAACCAACGGACAATTGCTGACGCTGGAACGACTGAAGCAATTGGTGGAAAACGGACTTGATGAACTGATACTTTCGGCACACGGCCTGTCTGAGAAAGTTTATGAGGATATGATGCCGAACGCGAAGTTCGCTCAGTTCCTCCAAACGCTCGAGAATCTGAAGAAGGTCAAAGCAGAACATCCACCACTGAAGATAAGGCTGAACTACACCATCAATGCCGATAACATTCAGGATCTGGTGTTGCTACCAGAGGTGTTTGCCGACATAAAGCCAAACGTTATCCAACTCCGACCCATCCAAAAGATTGGCGAATCGGAGTACAACAACTTCTCAATGGAGCAGATTCTCCAGTTATATGACGAGTATGTAAGTCCGGCTGTCCAGTTCTGTGCGGAGAATAACATCACTTGCATTTATCCGCAACGAGAGAACCTAATGTCGATTGGTCATGAGAACGATGCCGCTAATCATGTCAATTCAGTGATAGAGATGCTTCCATGCTTCCAGCTGTCTCCGTTCAATGGATGGAAAGATAAGATTGACCCCTACCATGAAACATTCGAGGACTATTGCCGTCGCACGAACCGCGTCAAATTCATCCTCCACCATCTTTTCGGCAGGGTCACTCCAGAGGATAAGGAAAAAGAGGGAACGACAAAAGCATTAAACTACCAGATTAAGCGGTAAAGAACATATCATATATAAGAAGATTCTAATTACTCAATAAAATACAAAAATATGGCAAAGACACTGAAAGAAGAAGCTAATTTGACACCACAGCAGCAGAAGATGAAAGCCCTTCAGGCTGCCATGGAGAAGATAGAGAAGAGCTTCGGAAAGGGCGCCATCATGAAGATGGGCGACGAGAACATCGAGCATATTGATGTCATTCCTTCCGGCTCTATCGGACTCAACGCCGCACTGGGTGTGGGCGGTTATCCAAAGGGACGTATCATCGAGATTTTCGGTCCCGAATCATCTGGTAAGACCACACTCGCCATTCATGCCATTGCCGAGTGTCAGAAGACAGGCGGTGTAGCAGCATTCATCGATGCTGAGCACGCTTTCGACCGCTTCTATGCAGAGAAGTTAGGAGTGGACATTGACAATCTCCTCATCAGCCAGCCCGACAATGGTGAGCAGGCATTGGAGATTGCCGACCAGCTCATCCGTTCCAGTGCCGTCGACATCATCGTCATCGACTCTGTGGCTGCCTTGACTCCTAAGGCTGAGATTGAGGGCGACATGGGTGACAGCAAGGTAGGTCTGCATGCTCGTCTGATGAGTCAGGCGCTTCGCAAACTCACAGGCACCATCAACAAGACCAACACCACCTGCATCTTCATCAACCAGTTGCGTGAGAAGATTGGCGTTATGTTTGGCAATCCTGAGACCACTACTGGTGGTAATGCCTTGAAATTCTATGCCAGCGTTCGCATCGATGTGCGCAAGAGCACACCCATCAAGAACGGCGACGAGATTCTGGGTAACCTCACCAAGATTAAGATTGTGAAGAACAAGGTGGCACCTCCATTCCGTCGTTGCGAGTTCGACATCATGTATGGCGAAGGCATCAGCAAGAGTGGCGAAATTGTCGACCTTGGTGTTGATGCAGGCATTCTCCAGAAGAGCGGCAGCTGGTTCAGCTACGAAGGCACCCGTTTGGCACAAGGTCGCGATGCCACCAAGCAGCTCATGATTGACAATCCCGAACTGGCAGAGGAGATTGAGCAGAAGATCATGGCAAAAATCTCTGGCAGCGACTTCGTTCCTTCTTCCAACGACACCGCCGAAGAATAAAGCAAAGCCACTCCATACAAAGAGACAGCAAAAAAGAATCGTCAAAGGGTTTCAGCGCCCCTTGACGATTTTCTTTATTTCGTTCAGCTTGTTCAATGCCTCCAACGGTGTGAGGCTGTCAATGTCGAGATTCATGATCTCGTCGCGTATCTGACAAAGCACCGGGTCATCCAGTTGGAAGAAGCTCAGCTGCATGCCGCTCTTGCTCACCGACTGGATGGTGTCTGTCTTCGGACGGCTGATGCCATCGCCCGAATTGTTCGCCTCCAGCTCCTTCAGCACCTGTTCAGCCCTCGCCACCACATTCGGTGCCATACCGGCAATCTTCGCCACATGAATACCGAACGAGTGCTCGCTGCCACCCGGCAACAGCTTTCTCATGAAGATGACACGTCCGTTCACCTCCTTCACACTCACGTTGAAGTTCTTCACCCTCGGCAACATCCTCTCCATCTCGTTCAGTTCGTGATAGTGAGTGGCAAAGAGAGTCCTCGCATGCGCCTTGCCATTCTCGTGGATATGCTCCACAATCGCCCAGGCAATCGAGATGCCGTCATACGTGGACGTGCCACGTCCCAGCTCGTCAAACAGCACCAGTGAGCGCGCGCTCAGGTTGTTCAAGATGCTGGCAGCCTCGTTCATCTCCACCATGAACGTCGATTCGCCCACCGAGATATTGTCCGAAGCACCCACACGCGTGAAAATCTTGTCTGTCAGTCCTATCCTTGCACTGTCGGCAGGCACAAAACTGCCTATCTGTGCCATGATAGTGATGAGTGCTGTCTGTCTGAGCAGTGCCGACTTACCCGCCATGTTAGGACCCGTCAATATGATGATTTGCTGCTTGTCAGAATCAAGATAGAGGTCATTCGCCACATACTCCTCCCCCACTGGCATCTGCCGTTCAATCACAGGGTGCCTGCCCTGCTTGATGTCGATAATCAGGCTCTCATCCACCACCGGGCGGTTATAGCGATACTCCTTCGCCGCCATCGCAAACGACAGCAGACAGTCCATCTGACCAATCATCTGCGCATTCGTCTGAATCTGCGGAATATAATTCGAGGCATCCACCACCAAATCATTGAACAGGCGCATCTCCAGACTCAGAATCTTCTCCTCCGCACCCAGAATCTTCTCCTCATACTCCTTCAGCTCCTGCGTGATATACCGTTCAGCCTGCGTCAGTGTCTGCTTTCTGATCCAATCCTGCGGCACCATATCCTTGTAGGTGTTCCTCACCTCCATATAGTAGCCAAACACATTGTTGAAGCCAATCTTCAAACTCTGAATGCCCGTTGCCTCAGCCTCCCGCTGCTGAATCTGCAAGAGATAGTCCTTACCCGAATAGGCAATCCTTCTGAGTTCATCCAGTTCGTCGTTCACACCGTCGGCAATCACCCCACCCTTGTTCACCAGCACTGGCGGTGAAGGGTTCAGTTCCTGCTCAATGCGCTCACGCAAAGCCACACACGCATCCAGCTGCTCACCCATCCTTCTCAGGCTCTCACTCTCCGCCTCCACACACATCTGCTTCATCGGCTCAATCGCCTTCAGTGCCAACATCAGCTGCACCATCTCACGCGGATTCACACGTCCCACTGCCACCTTGCTGGCAATGCGCTCCAAATCCCCTATCTGATGCAGCAGCTCCTCCATGGCATCCCGCATGTCAGGCTCCTTGAAGAAATATTCCACCACATTCTGACGCTCCACGATGGGCTTCACCTCCTTCAGCGGAAACACCACCCACCTTCTCAACATTCTCGCACCCATCGGGCTCACCGTCTTGTCAATCACCGACAAGAGGCTATTGCCGCCCTCGTTCATCGTACCCAGCAGTTCCAAGCTTCTCACCGTGAACTTGTCCATCCTCACATACCTGTTCTCCTCAATCTGACGGATGCTTCTGATGTGCGAGATGTGCGTGTGCAGCGTCTGTTCCAGATAGTACAGCACAGCACCAGCCGCCACAACACCGTTCTTCAGATGCTCCACACCATAACCCTTCAGGTTCTTCGTACCGAAATGCGACAACAACTTCTTCTTGGCAGCCTCATCCGTATAAATCCAGTCATCCAGTTCATAAGTGAAAAACTTGCTGCCGAAATTCCCCTCAAACATCGGGCGCTTTCCACGCTCAAACAGCACCTCCTTCGGAGAAAAATTCGTCAGCAGCTTCTCCACATAATCCGTCGTACCCTCCGCACACAGGAACTCACCCGTCGAAATGTCCAGCAGCGCCACACCACACGCATTCTTCCCGAAATGCACCGATGCCAGGAAATTGTTCTCCTTCACACTCAGCACATTATCCGTCAGCGCCACACCCGGTGTCACCAACTCCGTGATGCCACGTTTCACCAGCTTCTTCGCCAGTTTCGGGTCTTCCAGCTGGTCACAAATCGCCACACGCTTGCCCGCCCTGATCAGTTTCGGCAGATACGAATCCAAGGCATGATAAGGAAAGCCAGCCATTGCCGTGCCACTTGCCGACGTGCCCGCCACACTGCTGCGCTTCGTCAGCGTGATGCCCAGTATCTCGGCAGCCACCGCCGCATCCTCATTGTAGGTCTCATAGAAGTCGCCACAACGAAACAACAGCAAAGCATCGGGATGCTTTGCCTTGAAATCATAAAACTGACGCATCATCGGGGTCAGTTCGTCCTTCTTCGCCATAGAATCATGTAATTTGCCACAAAGATACGATTTAGTTAGTGAAAAAACTTAAAAAACATTGTTATAAAAGTTGAAAAAGAAACAATTGTGGGGATTTCTTGCTAATTTTGCACCCAATGTCATTTAATGTACAATTAGACAATGGACAATGGACGATGGAAGATGGAAGATGTATCTTTCACAATTAGGAATGAGGAATGAGGAAAGATGCGGTTGAGCGAGTGCAGAGGTCAAGCTAGTTTGAACTATGCCGAGTGTGAGCATCTTCGGCGAAGCCAATGAGGTATTGAATCTCTAAACCCTAAACTCTAAACTCTAAACTCTAAACTAAACTCTCCCCCTTGGGGGAGTCGGAGGGGGCTTTTTTATGCGGTTATGTGGTCATACAGTGATACGTTTCATGATGCTGTCGGCAGTCCTGCTGATAGCCATTGCTCCGTGTCATGCACAAGAGATACGGGCAGACCGTGAGACCGACCGCGCCATGACAGGCGAACCCATCTTCTCCCACGGCATGTACTACACCGGCATGGTCAACTACGAAGGCGAGATGATACCCTCATTCCTCTTCGCCGACTACTACGTGTTCGGACAGCTCGTCTTCAAAAACAAAGCCCAAGCCAAGAAATACTACAAGATAGCCAACAACATCAAGAAGGTCTATCCCATCGCCTGCGAAATACGCAAGACCGTCGACAAGACCATCGCACACATGGACTCCCTCCCCACCAAGAAAGAGAAGGACGCCTACCTCAAGCAACAGGAAAAAGAGCTCAAAGCCATCTATTACCCCAAACTCAAAAAACTCACCTTCGCACAAGGCAAGCTCCTCATCAAGCTCATCGACCGCCAGTGCGACATGACAGGCTACGAACTCATCAAGAAATACATGGGCGGCTTCAAAGCCGGCTTCTACAACGCCTTCGCCTCCCTCTTCGGAGCCAGCCTCAAAAAAGAATACGACCCCGAAGTGGACGACCGCCTCACCGAACGCGCCATCCTCCTCATCGAATCAGGTCAGATGTGATGAAATGAACGGATTAGATGGAAGTTAAAGGGATTTGAAGGGAAGTTATCGCGGTCTTGACCGCTTGGAAGTTAAAGGGACGAATGTCATTGCTGATGAGTATCGTCCTTTCCATTCCTTTTAACTCCCTTTC
>JAEEGL017456406.1_pt1 | contig 12263 bp, 8 predicted proteins | sample 9134231 | NCBI WGS metagenome assembly JAEEGL01 (sample SAMN16246548, study PRJNA631951) | gut metagenome | biome: gut microbiome; feature: rumen; material: fiber-attached | host: Bos | place: Iran: Karaj | collected 2018-10
AAAGGCCGAGGAGGCGGCAGCAGCCGAGGCGGAAGCCAGAACAGCGGCTGAAACCGCCGCCGCCGCGAAGGCCGCCGCCGACGAGAACGCCGCCCGCGCCGACAGAGAGCGGGACGAGGCTCTCGAGAAGTCCCGTGCCGACAGTCAGGCCCGCGCCCAGGCCGAGGAGGCCCGCCGTATAAGCGACGAGGCCCGTGAGGCCGCCGAGAAGGCCGCCGAGGCCGACAGACAGGCGAAAATCGAGGCGGAGGAGACAGCCGCCAGAGAGATAAAGAGAGCGCAGGACGAGTCCGCCGCCGCCATCGAAAAGGCGGAAACGGAGTCCCGCGAGGCCATCGAAAAAGCTCAGACCGAGGCCGCCGAGGCCATCAAGGAGGCGCAGGACACCTCCGCAGCGGCCATTGAAAAGGCCGAGACCGAGGCCCGCGACGCCATAGAGAAAGCGCAGACCGAGTCCGCCGAGGCCATAGCCCGGGCGGATGAGACCGTCCGCGTCACCCGCGAGGAGGCCGACAGCGCCGTCCGCGCCGCTCAGACCATCCGTGACGAGGCCGTGGCGAAGGCCGAGAAGGCGGCAGCAGCCGAGGCGGAAGCCAGAACAGCGGCTGAAACCGCCGCCGCCGCGAAGGCCGCCGCCGACGAGAACGCCGCCCACGCCGACAGAGAGCGGGACGAGGCTCTTGAGAAGTCCCGTGCCGACAGTCAGGCCCGCGCCCAGGCCGAGGAGGCCCGCCGTATAAGCGACGAGGCCCGTGAGGCCGCCGAGAAGGCCGCCGAGGCCGACAGAAACGCAAAAATAAAGGCGGAGGAAGACGCCGCCGCAGCCATAAAGAACGCCCAGGACCAGTCCGCCGCAGCCATAAAAGCGGCCGACGCCAGGTCCGCCGCCGCCATTGAGAAGGCGCAGAACGAATCCCGCGCCGCCATCGAGAAGGCGCAGAACGAGGCCGACGAGGCCGTTAAGGGCGCCCGCGAGAGAGCCGAGGAAGCCGTTCAGAAGGCGGACGACGCCGTCAGGACCGCCAGAGAGCGCGCCGAAGCCGCCGTGGCCGAGGCTGAACGCGTAAGTCGTGAGGCCGACGCCAGTACCCTGCAGGCCCGTGCCGCCGAGAGCGACGCCAGGAGCCTTGCCGAGACCGCCGAGAGCAGAAGGATCGAAGCCGACGAGGCCGCGGCCAGAGCCATCTCCGACAGAGACAGCGCCCGTGCCGCCGAGGCCCAGGCCATCGCCGACAGAGACGAGGCCCTGCGCAGCGAGGAAAACGCCCTCAAGGAGGCCGTCGATTCCGAGGAACGCGCCCGCCGCGCCCGGGAGGACGCGGACAGAAGCCGCGCCTCCGCCAGAGAGGCCGCCGACGCCAGACGGAGGATGCAGGCCCAGCTGGAGAGCGAGAGAGCTGCCCGTACCGCCGCCGAGGCGGAGGTCAAAAAGCTGCGTCGCGCCCTTGAAAAGGCCGAGAAAGCGGCTGAAGCCGCCGAGAAGGCCCGCGTCCGGGCCGGACGGGGCGGACTTTTCTCCCGCCGCAGCCGTTCCGGCGACAAATAAACAAGAAACGGGATAGAAAATAGTGAAAAAGGTACTGTTGACCGCCCTTAACGTTGTGTCTGTGGCGATAATAGTCTTCGCGCTGTTCATCCTGCTCACCGTGGTGATGACCCGCTCCGGCGACGTGCCCAACGTGCTGGGCTACTCCGCTTTAAGGGTCATGACCGGCAGTATGGAGCCCGCCCTGCCGGTGGACTCGCTGATACTCACGAAAAAGACGGACCCCGCCGCCATAAACGCCGGGGATATAATCTCCTTCTACTCCGACGACCCCGCCCTGGGCGGCGCCGTCAACACCCACAGAGTGCTGTCCGCAGCACAGGAAAACGGCAGATACGTGTTCACCACCAAGGGTGACGCCAATCTCATCGCCGACAACTACACCGTGGAGGACAAAGACGTCATCGGCAAGGTGGTGTTCTCCTCCCTGCTGGTAGGCAAGCTGGCAAGACTGCTGGCAAACCCCCTGGTATTCATCCCCCTCATCATCCTGCCTCTGGTCGTCGTTCTGCTGTCCAACCTCATAAAAACCGTCAGGCTGGCAAAAAACGCCGCCGAGGAGGAGCAGAAGAAGGCCGTGATGGAGGCGGTGGAGGCCATCCGCCGCGTCCAGCGGGAGAAGGACGAGGCCAAAGCCGCCGCGGAAAACGCCGACGGCCGGACAGACAGCGGCGATGAGCCCGGACCCGACGAAAACGCCGACGGAGATAGTGAAGACGACGCCGGCGAAGATATCGCCGCGGACCCCGAAGAAGATATCTCCGACGATCCCGACGAACGCACCGACGAGGAAAACGATGACGACAACGACGACTGACGCTTTTGCCTGAAAGGGAGAGCATTATGGCGCTATTCAAGAAAAAACAGAAGATAGAGGAGACGCCGGAAGCCCCCGCGGCCGAGGCCGCGGCACCGGTTCCCGCCCCCGTCCCCAAGGCCCAGGTGGCCCAGCTCACCTCCGGCAGGATGAGCGCTCTTTTCCTGAAGCTCTACACGTGGATATTCTCCGTGAATATCACCGTGGACGCCTATCAGATAGAGTCCGGCACCGCTCAGGCGGGCGATACTCCCCTGCCCATCCGCGGGTATTATCACGACCTGATAACCACGCTGAGCGCCAGGGTGGTCGACGATCAGCGGGAGGAGTTTGAGAAATTCCTCTCCCCCGACTCCATCCGTCACGCCCTCAACTCCGGCCGCAGCAACCTGTCCGGCCTTTTCTGCGCCCATGACTTCTCCGCGGCCGCCCCGGCCGTGAAGGACGACGACGAGGACGGCACACCCGACGAGGTACCGCTGAAGTGGTACACGTTCCGGGCCGAGTGGAGCGAGGAGATAACCGCGAAAAACCTGCTGCTTGTGCTGCGCGTGACCCCCGCCAGAAGCGATTTCGACAACAGCGTGCCCATCGCCCCCAAGCAGTCCGTGGACATAAAGCCCGGCATGCCCTTCGAGGAGCTGGAGGCCGCCCGTTCCCAGCGGCTCTTCAACGCCGGCAACGCCCTCGCCTTCGAGTATGACGTCGTGAACGACACCATGTATCTCCACCGCACCCCCGGCGACGAGAGCGGCGACCGCGTTACGCCCCACTTCCTCTACACGCTGGACAGCAAGGGCGACTGGATGGTGTCCCACGAGAGCCTCACCGACCTGCGCAACCTCCTGCGCTCCGATTTTGACGGCGGCAGCGCCAGCCAGGTCATACTGTACCGCACCGGCGGCGTGATGGGCGCCCCCTTCCACCACTACGAAGTGACGTGCGCGCCTCTGGAGTCCTCCGGCGATCCCACCTGGATCCTTGGTCAGATGGTGGACGTGGAGGAGGAGACTCTGCGCCGTATGCAGGAGGCCGAGGCCACCGAGCAGATAAGCGCCCTGTTCAACACCTTCGGCATAAGGCTTTTCCAGATCAACCTCAATTACGACAGGCTTTACCGCATCGTCCAGACCGAGACCGGCTTCCGCCGTGAGGACAATTACAGGAGCCTGAGCGAATATATCAACCGCCGCATCGAAAACGGCGCCATCGCACCGGAGAGCGTCCAGAATTACAAGGACCTGCTCAACGAGAACCTGGTGCTGCGCCGCACCGCCACCGGCAGCTGGACCTTTGAGGGCCTTCTCAAGGAGCCCGGCGAGATGCAGGCCCGGTGGTATTCCGACACTGTGGTGCCCGTAAAGGGCAGAGTCAATCAGTACCTTTGCTGGCGCAGGGACGTGAACGACGCCCACGTGGCGCTGGATGAGGCCTATTCCCGCAGAGAACAGATGCACCTTGCCGACAACAACAGCGCCATGCTGGACGTTATGGCCGGTCTGCTGGAGTTCAGAAGCGTGGAGAGCACCGAGCACGTGCAGCACGTGCGTTCCATCACCCGCATCCTTCTGGAGGACGTGGCCCGCAGGTCCGACAAGTACGATCTGGACCGCAAGACCATGGAGCTTTACATCGCCGCCTCCGCCATGCACGACATAGGCAAGATCACCGTGCCCGACCACATACTCAACAAGCCCGGCCTCTACACGCCGGAAGAATACGAGCAGATGAAGATGCACACCGTAAACGGCGCGAAGATAGTCGACAAGCTCCACCTGCCCGGTCAGGAGGACCTGAAGGACGCCATCCGCGACGTGGCCCTGCACCATCACGAGCGCTATGACGGCCGCGGCTATCCCGACGGTCTGGTGGGCGACGATATACACATCGGCGTGCAGGCCGTGTCCCTGGCGGACGTGTACGACGCCCTCGTCAGCGAGCGCGTGTACAAGGACGACATGGATCCTTCCGAGGCGCTGCGCATGATATTCGACGGCGAGTGCGGCAACTTCAACCCCGCCCTGCTGGAGAGTCTGAAGGCCTGCAGTCAGAAGATCCTGACCGTTTACAGCCAGACGCCCGGCGCCGCCGCGGAGTAAACGCCCCGGCAGCAATCAGTAAGAAGAAATAATTACGGAGGCCCATATGGCTGATCTGAACATCGCAACCGGCACAAAACTCAGAGTGGCGTACGACGCGCCCACGGGGAAGGACCCTGAATTCAACATGGTCTGCACCTTCTTCAAGGCGATGGACGAGTCCGCGTTCCTCATCTCCATACCCATCGTCAACGGCAAGCCTCTGGAGGCGGAGGAGGACAGAAAGCTCCTTATCCGTCACGGCGAGGACGAGAACCAGATGATCCTTGCCGGGTACGTGGACGATATCATAAAGCAGGGCATCCGCCGCTACTGGAAGATCCGCCGCGTCACCGAGCAGCGCACCTTCTTCCAGCGTGCCGACGAGCGTCTCAAGGTGGCGCTGCGCATCACCTACACACAGGACAGTTGGCCCGTCAACGCCGAGGGCGTCATACCCCCCGACGACGGTCTTACGCTGGACGTGTCCGCCGGCGGTATGGCCACCTACCTCAACCACAATTTCGCCGTAGGCGAGATGATAAACACCAATCTCCCCCGTCTCGGCACCAGCGCCGCCGGTCAGGCGATAGACAACATCGTGTCGATGGTGTGCTGGTCCAGAGAGGCCCCCAAGGGCAGCCCCTTCCGCTTCACCTGCGGCGTGCAGTTCCGCTTCGCCGACGGCTCTGAAAAGGATCAGATCGCCCAATATATCGCTAACGTAAAGAAAATGTACAAATTATGAGTATTTTTTCCAAGAAAAAACAGGATAACGTCGCCCCGTCCGGCCCCGTCGATCCGCTGAGCGGCCTGGGTCTTGCCCCGGAGGAACCCGCTCCGCAGCCGTCACAGCCGTCGCCCAGGCGCTCCATCTTCTCCCGCCGCCGTCAGAACGACCAGATAGTCCGTGTAGACGAGCTGGAGCGGATACTGCGTGAGACCGACGGCGATATCGACCCGGACGCCGTGCTGTCGCTGTACGTGCCCCACCGCCGGGCAAGGCTCTTCGGCGCGGCCCTGCTGCGTCTTGACAAGCTGTATCTGGCGCTGCTGGGACTGCTGCTGGTGCTGGCGATACTGTTCATCTTCTCCTTCATGCAGGAGAAAATGGGCAACTTCACCATCAACCTCAACCGACTGGAGATGTACAGAAAGGGTATCGCCATCGCCTCCGACGGCGACTTTACCGACGCCACCGCCCGCCTGAAGGCCACCGCCGTGGAGGACGCCACCAACATCTCCATAGACGACCTGCCGGAAAATATCGACGATATAGACGGCGACCACAACGGTCAGAACTATATGGCCTACACCTACTACGTGCGCAACGCCGGAAAGGTGGACACCAGCTATTACGCCTCCCTCACGCTGGACTCCTGTGCGAAGGGCGCGGAGTACGCGGTCCGCATAGCCATATGGAAAAACGGCGAGAGGACGGTATACGCCATGCCCGCCCTTGACGGCGACCCCGAAAGGGGCTGCGTCAACTTTATAAATTCCAAGCTGGTGTGTACGTATACCGAGCCGGAATTTCTGGTGGGCAACGTGGACAAGTACACCGTCGTCATATGGATGGAGGGCGACGACCCCGAATGCATCGACGATATCGTGGGCGGCAGCGTCCAGTTCACCATGAACATCAACTGCGACGATGACGAAGATTCCAGCCTGTTCACCAAGTTCGTGCAGGATATATGGGATACCCTGACGGGCAACAAGCCCATCGGCGCCTCCAGCTCCGACGACGTGCCCGACTACTACAAGGACCACGAGGTCACCTGGGACACCCGCCGCAACAAGGACAATATGGCGGAAATCCCCGCCGACAATACGTAAATAAACGACAAAACCCCCGCCGTTGCCACGGCGGGGGTTTTTTGTGTCTGCGTTTATCTTCTGTACTCGAACTCTATTCCGGCGATGCTCACGGTGTCGCCCTCGTTTATGCCCAGCTCCTCCAGCCGGTCGTAAACGCCCCGGTCCCGGAGGTTGCGGTCGAAGAACATCCGCGACTCGTAGTCGCCGAAGTTGACGTTCGCCACCAGCTTGTCCACCCAGCCGCCGGTGACGTACCACACGCCGTCCTCCCGGGTGAACTCCGGCTCGGTCTCCGGCGCCTCGGGCTCCACGAAGTCCGGCTCGAAAACGGCTATGGGCGGCAGCGCGGAGAGCTGTCTGCCCACCTCGTTGATGAGCTCCGTCACGCCCTGATGGGTGGCGGCGGAGATGCGGAACATGGGATAACCCTTCTCAGTGACGTACTTTTCAAGTCTGTCCAGGTACTCCGCGTCGGCTATGTCGCACTTGTTGGCGGCCACTATCATGGGCCGGGAGGCGAGAGTCTCGCTGTACTGGCGAAGCTCGGCGTTGATGGCCTCGAAGTCCTCCACAGGGTCCCGGGCCTCGGAGCCGGAGGCGTCGATCACGTGCACGAGAAGGCGGCACCGGTCCACGTGGCGCAGGAAGTCATGGCCGAGACCGGCCCCCTCCGACGCGCCCTCTATGATGCCGGGGATATCCGCCATGATGAAGGAACTGCCCTCTCCCAGATACACCACGCCCAGGTTGGGGAACAGCGTGGTGAAGTGATAGTTGGCTATCTTGGGCCGGGCCGCCGACACCACGGACAGAAGCGTGGATTTGCCCACGTTGGGGAAGCCCACCAGTCCCACGTCCGCCAGCAGCTTCAGCTCAAGGATTATCTCCCGCTCAACGCCGTCCTGCCCTGCCCGGGCAAAACGGGGCGCCTGACGGGTGGGGGTGGCGAAGTGCTGGTTGCCCCAGCCGCCCCGGCCGCCCTTTGCGGCCGTGAAACCCTCTGTGCCGGACAGATCCGCCATGACCGCGCCGGTCTGTTTGTCCCGCACCACGGTGCCCCGGGGCACCTTGATGATAAGGTCGTCCCCGCCCCTGCCGGTGCAGTTGGAGCCCCGGCCGTTCTCACCGTTCTGGGCCGTATATTTGCGCTTGTAGCGGAAATCCATCAGCGTGGAGAGGTTGGGGTCGGGCATGAGTATAACGTCGCCGCCCTTGCCGCCGTCGCCGCCGTCGGGTCCTCCGGCGGCCACGTACTTCTCCCGGTGGAAGGCCACGGCGCCGTCGCCGCCCCGCCCTGCCTTTATATATATCGTAGCTTTATCGACAAACATCTGTTCTCTGCTCCCTTCGTATTGCGGGAATTGTATCATAAATGCGGCCGTTTTTCAAGCGCGAGGCCGCTGTCAAAGCCAATATTGAAAAAAACGCGCCGGAGAATTATAATAGTATGGTATCATAAGGTAATTATACCCGTTATCAACAGGAGAAGCGCCGTGGAGGACAAAAATTCTCAGCCGGTAAAAACCGTAAGCTTCATAATGATAATAACTCTCGTCGGCAAGGTGCTGGGGCTGCTGCGGGACAGGCTCCTGACCGTGAACTACGGCAGCGGCATGGAGGCCAGCGCCTTCTTCACCGCCAGCAGGATACCGAGGGTGTTTTTCGACACCATCTTTGCCAGCGCCATTTCCGCCAGCTTTATACCCATCTTCTCCGCTTTTCTCAAGAAAAAAGGCAAAAACGAGGCCATGGGCTTTGCCGGCAACTTCATCACCGTTATGGCGGCGCTGTCCGGCGTGCTCACGGTGCTGGGCGTTATCTTCGCGCCGCAGCTGGCCCGCTTCTTCGCCGACGGTTACGACGCCCCCACCCTTGCGCTGACGGCAGAGCTGACCCGGGTGATGATGCCCACGGCGCTTTTTACGGCCATAGCCTTCTCCTTCGTGGGCGTGCTGCAGTCCATGGACGAGTTCAACGTACCCGCCGCCATCAGCGTGGTGTCCAACGCGGCGGTGATAATCTACTACTTTACCCTCAACAGGGTGTTCGGAATAAAGGGCCTTGCCGTCACGTTCCTCGCGGCCTGGTTCCTGCAGGCGGCGGTGCAGCTGCCGTCTCTGCGGAAAAAGGGCTTTTTCTACCGCCCGTCCCTGTCCTTCCGTTCCGAGGGCATGAGGCAGGTCTGGGCGCTGATGCTGCCCGTAATGGTCAGCACCTGGGTGCTGCCCATCAATCAGATGATCAACTCCAAGTTCGCCTCCCGCCTGTTCTCCGGCTCCGGAGTGGTGGCCGTGGAGGTGGCGTACAGTCTTTACACGGTCATCGCCGGGGTGTTCATCCTCTCCGTGACCAACTATATATTCCCCCGGCTGTCCCGGCAGAATGCCTCCGGTGACAGCGAGGGCTTTGCCGCCACGATAAGGGGTACCATGCACGCGTCAATGTTCGTGGTGCTGCCCATGGCGGCGGGTCTTGCGGTGATGGCCTCCCCGCTCATCGACTTCATCTACGGCGGCGGTCAGTTCGACGCCCGCTCCGTATCCATAACCGCCCGGGCTCTGACCTTCATGAGCCCCGGCATGATCGGTTACGCCGCCCAGGCGGTGCTGTGCAGAGTCTACTTCGCCGAGCACAGCGGCCGTGTCCCCCTCGTCGCCGGGGCTGCGGCCATCGCCGTCAACGCCGCCGTATGCGCCGTCCTCACCCCCCGCATGGACGTGGCGGGGGTGGCCATAGCCTCCACTCTGTCGTTCCTGGTGAACGCGCTGTGCCTCACCCTGCCCCTGCGCCGCCGCGGCGTCAGCTACGCCGACAGGGCCTTCGCCGCGGACATGGGGAAGATGCTCATATCCGCCGCCGTGATGGGCGGCGCGGTGTTCGCCCTCTCCCGCCTTCTGGGCAGTGCGGGCAAGCCGGTGCGCCTCATCCTGCCGGTGTGCGCCGGAGTAATAGTCTATTTCCTCGCCGCCCTCCTGCTCCGGGTGCCGGAGACGGGCATGGTCGTGGGGTTCGTGAAAAAACTCACGGGAAGGAGCTCCTCGGATGCGTGAGATATTTCAAAACAGCGTGATATTCCGGGCCGTCACCGCCGCCGCGGCGTGGATCGACCGCCAGTGGTCGAAGAGCACGGCCGCCGCCGCCTTCCTTCGGGAAGGCCGGGGCGAGGAGGCGTCCCGGGCGAGCATATTTTTTGCCCTGTGGGAACTTATCCGGCGGATCATATCCTTCATATTTGAAAAGCTGCGGCTTGAAAAGATATTTACCGGCAGCATCTTCTCCCACCTTTTCTGGTGGTGCGCCGCCGCCGCGGTACTGGCCCCCCTCATCCCCACCATGGCGCTTATAGCGATCGTGGCTGCGGGATACGTTTCCTTCGTCATAGCGCTGGGACTCGATAATAAATTCGACGTCGTCTGGGCGCCCACCCACAAGTACGTGCTGATCTTCGCGCTCATCTACGCCATAAGTACCGTGACCTCCGTCAACCGCTCGGCAAGTCTTGCCGGCGGGGCGCTGACGGTGTTCTTCCTTCTTTTTTCCATCGTGTTCGCCTCCTCCGTAAAGGACCGGCGCCAGCTTGACGCCGTGCTGCGGCTGCTCATGGCCGCGGGGGCGCTGGTGGCGCTGTACGGCATATACCAGTACGTCACCGGTGACGCCGGGGCTGACGCCTGGATCGATTCGGACATGTTCTCCACGGTGGAGACGCGGGTATATTCCACCCTTGAAAACCCCAACGTGCTGTCGGAGTACCTGCTGCTGGTCATACCGCTGACGGTGTCCGTGTGCATCACGGCCGGGTCGAAACGGCTGCGGGCGGCGTCCGCCGCCGCCGCGGCGCTGATGGCGTTGTGCATGGTGCTCACCTTCTCCCGGGGCGGCTGGCTGGGCCTTATATTCGCGGCGGCGCTTTTTATGGTGCTGCTGGACCGGCGGATGATAGTGGTGGGTCTCGCCGCCGCCGTGGTGCTGGTGTTTTTCCTGCCGGAGACGATAATAAGCCGCTTCACCAGCATAGGAAACCTGTCCGACGGCTCCACCTCCTACCGCCTGTACATCTGGATGGGCACTCTCGCCATGCTGAAGGACTACTGGATGTGCGGCATAGGCACCGGCACCGGGGCCTTCACCTCCGTATATCCCGCATACAGCTACAACGCCATCGTGGCGCCCCACGCCCACAACCTCTTCCTGCAGATAACCACCGAGTGCGGCGTGTGGGGCCTTTTGATGCTGCTGGCGGTGATATTCAGCTTCTTCCGCTGCGTATCCGGCGCCCTGAGCCGGGCGGCGGACAAGAAGGACAGAGTTCTCCTCATCGGCGCGCTGTCCGGCATGACCGGCTTTCTCGTGCAGAGCATGACGGACCACTCCTTCTACAACTACCGAGTCACCTTCCTTTTCTGGATATTCACGGCGCTGGGCACCGTAATCGCCCGGCTCAGCCGCAGCCCGGAGGATGAAAAATGATAAAAGTCCTGAACGTTATAAGCGACACCAACGTGGGCGGCGCGGGCCGCGTGATACTGAACTATCTCAAGTACCGGGACGCGGCCAATTTCGACGTGTCCGTGGCCCTTCCCCGGGGCAGCGCCCTCATAGAGCGCATCGAGCCCTTCGGCGTGAAGGTCATAGAGGTGGACGGCATCGCGGACAAGTCCCTGGACTTCGCCGCCATCAGGGAGCTTAAGCGCATTATCCGCGCAGAGGACCCCGACATAGTCCACACCCACGGGTCCATGTCCGGGCGCATCGCCGCCCGTCAGTGCCGAAAAAAGGTGATATATACCCGCCACTCCGCCTTCCCGGTGAAAAGCTATATGCGGATGGGGCCGGGCCGTTGGCTCAACAAGCTGGTGAACGAGCACTACGCCGACAGGATAATCGCCGTGTCCCCCGCCTGCGCCGACAACCTCACCGACGGGGGCATATCCAAAAACAGGATAGATATCGTGATGAACGGCGTGGAGCCGGTGACGCCTCCGACGCCGGAGGAAAACGCGCTGTTCCGGTCAAGCCTCGGTCTCGGCGACGGCGATTTCACGGCCGGTATCCTGGCCCGCATCGAGGATTACAAGGGCCACATTGACATACTGCGGGCCGTCAGTCTCCTGCGCGACAGAGGCGTGGACGTAAAGCTCCTCATCGCCGGCACTGGCGGCTACGAGGAGGAGGTCCGTTTTGCATGCAAGGCTTTCGGTCTGGAGGACCGGGTCATATTCCTGGGCTTCGTCACCGACGTCGCCCCGGTGCTGGGGGCCATAGACGTGCAGCTCAACGCCTCCTACGGCACCGAGGCCACCAGCCTGTCCCTGCTGGAGGGGTTCAGCATGGGCGTACCGGCGGTGGTCAGCGACTACGGCGGCAATCCCTGGCTGGTGGAGGACGGCGTGAACGGCCTCATCTTCCCCACGAGGGACTACACCGCCATGGCGGACGCTCTTCAGAAGCTGGTCAGGGACCCCCAGGCGCTGACGGAGATGGGCCTTGCCGCGAAAAACACCTACAACGACAAGTTTACCGGCGAGCATTTTGCCCGGAGCATCGAGGAGATATACACCGCCGTAACGGAGGGGAAAAAGCATGGAAAAAAGTAAAGGAAAGATTTTCGGCAGGATATTCAATCTCTTTGATATCATCCTGCTCGTCATAATCGCGGCGCTGGCCCTGCTGCTGATACTCAGCCGCGGCGGCAAGGGCGAGAGCGGCCCCGTCGGCACCAGCGGCACCATAGAATACACGGTGGAGTTCACCAATCTGGTGGGCGACTCCGCGTATTCCATCCAGCCGGGCCAGCACCTGACGGACAAGATAAAAAAGTACGACATCGGCACCGTGGTCAGCGTGGACGTGCACCCCAACCGCAGGCAGATCCTGGACTACTACGACGAGACGCTGCGGGACGCGCAGTCCGACTTCACCAACTCCGCCACGGTTGTGATCACCGCCCCCTGCGTTGAGACGGACGCCTCCGTCACCATAGGCGGCGGCTACGTGCTCA
>JAEEGL010257903.1_pt1 | contig 12262 bp, 11 predicted proteins | sample 9134231 | NCBI WGS metagenome assembly JAEEGL01 (sample SAMN16246548, study PRJNA631951) | gut metagenome | biome: gut microbiome; feature: rumen; material: fiber-attached | host: Bos | place: Iran: Karaj | collected 2018-10
AGTAAACCCGCATCGCAGCTTCAAGTTCCGCTTTCATTTCATCCATGCAGGCGAAGTAATCTGCGTACTTCTCACTCTCACGCCAGACCTCATACACCTGATAAAACTCATCGACAGCCCTGACGAAGATCCCGATATCGGTATCGAGTCCGTCAAAATACTCGGGATCATTGGATCTTAGCACTATCTCCTCCATGTATCTGATGCACTCATAGTACTCACTTGCAACATAAGTTACGCCTTTAAGATGATCGAAATCCGAGGGAGGAAAATTCATCAGTTCATGCGCATACAGAAAACTGACGTATTCCGTATACTCGCCGCGCTCCAGATACCCTTCCGCCTCAGCAGCATACTTAGCGGCATTTCGCTCCGCATCCCGTCTGACAGCCGCCTCCGGATCGGGATCCGCATAATTAGCGGAAGAGATCACTGACATGATGATCGAGGCGATGATGAGCACGATGAGGATCGCGGCTCTTTTGGCTAATCCGCCGGTCTTTAATGCGGAACCTATGACTCGGCGCTTCGTATCCGTATATGCGGCATCAAACTGCTGCATCGTCTGCGGGTTAGGATTTCCCGGCACTTGCTCCCGCACATCCCCTTTATCAGCTTCAATATCATAGTTTTCCAGGTCAACGCGGATATCCTCGAGTTGCCCCATATATTCGCCCTGCTCGGCAGGTGCATACGCCGTACCGCAATACGGGCATCGAACCAGTGCAGGATCAAACTGCGCTCCGCAGGATCTGCATGCGATCATTTTGGGTGTCTCATTCATGTCTGATACTTAGTTACCTCACTTAATCACGGCATCTGCCACACTCTTATCTATCTCATCTAGCACTTCCGCATACCCCGGCAATTCCTCACGGATCGCGGATATCCGCTCTTCACATTGTCCGGCGGTATCCGTATTGCCAGCCTTAGCGTATACCTCATGCAAAAAGCGAAGCTCCGCATATTCTCCCAGTCTGTAGTACTCCTCATCCTCCTGTGCAACAGCAGCTCCGCCACGGATAGCTCGTGAGAGAGCAGCCACGGTGCCGTAGTTTTCACGGTCCAGATAAGATCTGATCGAATCGGGACGGATCGTCTCCTGTTCCACATATTCAAAGTGCAATTCGCTGACAGCGCCGGGCACCAATGCGAGAAGTACGATGGCCAGGATGATGTTAACGGCGACCGAGATACCAAAGATCACTTTCTTAGTCATGCATCAACACCTCCTCAAGATAGGCGGTCTGCTTAATATCCGACTCGGTAAAATACTCATTCCGTCCGGCTTCATCAAGTCCCAGATAGACCTCCAATATCGTATCCGCTTTCGCCTTCATGTCATAAATATATTCCCTGTAGGGATCCGCATCGATATCCGAAAGATTACAATCAAATTCAAAATAGAAATTCCAGATCGCCCGGCGGCAATCGCTGATATCAGCTTCCGGATCATAACGCCTGGCATCCGGTCCGAACATCACAGCTTCCTCCACAGCAGAAACCATGGAAGTATAATCTTCGGCCATATCAACCAGCAGTTTCAGATCCGAATACGGCTCTTCCCATTCCGCTATGCTGTGGCATTCTTCAAAAGCGGAAAAACCGGTATAATCCCCCGCATCCAGATAGTCCTGTATGATGGCCGAATACGATCCGTACTGCCTTACGGATTCTCTGCGCGCCGCATCCTCTCTGAAACTGTAAGCGTTTTCCTTTACATATGCCACTGCTATAACAGCGATCAGCAACAGGATCATGACTCCGGCACTTATCACTATGGGGATGTTCTCAGCGATGATCTCCCTGACCTTTTTCTTAGTCTTCACGCTGTCGGCCGTGTAATGATCCATATTCGACCGGTAGGCGGCGTTCTCGGTGATCACCCTGCCGCAGTGTGCGCACACCTTATCGGTCAGGCCGATCTCTGCACCACAACTGATGCACTTCATTTTGTCTCTCCTTTGCAAAAAAATGCCCCCGGCCTGCGCCGGGAGCAGCCCGTTTTATTCGCTGCGGATCTCGCGGCAGCAATCGTAGTAGACCGATTCAAGCACCTCGTTCGCCCTGGTCCGGTCGATTATCGCCTTCACAAGCTGATCGAGTTCGGAACCTTCCGTATAATCGGCAGGAGCAAAATACCTGATCCTGTTATCCCGAAGCATCTTATGGACCTTGGTCTTATCCTGTCTTTCGGCATCATATACACCGATCGAGTGGCCGCCGTTAGTGTTGACCAGCTTCATGCACGGAATGTCCGTGTCGCTGTCGCCGATATAGATCATGTTTCTGAACGGAACCCTGTAATCCTCGGACATGAAGTATTCGTTGACGCCCGCATCATTTACGTCCAACGTTCCTTTCTCTATGCGGAAAAGGAACTGAGTCTTGTTCGTGAAGTTGACCACCATTGCGGGCCAGATCGGATATTCATAGTTTCTAGTATAGTGAATCTCCTCACATAATACCAAATCAGTTAGCTAATGTAGATTGTTGATATTTAAGAAGTTCCGCCTGAAGATTAGCAATCAGTGTGGCACTATCCGCCAGCTGTGCATCCTTATCCGCTAATTGTACGTCTTTATCGGCCACTTGTTTCTTCAGTTCCGCTATCTCATCTGCAAACAATTCGTTTACGGCTTGACACATAGTCATATCCTCCCTCTTAATCCTGTACATCAGGGGCGTATTTGCTACGGTGAACACGTTCATCACGGTATCTGCTAAACTCTTGTGTTTACTGTCAAGTCCCGGGATTTGATCTATAATACCCTGAACGTGCTCCTTTGTTCCCTTTAATGTGAGTCCTTTCAGCCACGCGTGCCCATCATTGGACAATCGGCTCGTGATGATCAACTGGGCTTTAAACGGTGATCTGCCCGTCAGCTCATATATGCCCTGATATATCTCCTCGGTCTCCATCCCTGCCACCGACAACTGCTTAAATAGTTTGTGTGGCATCGTATCCCGGACCAAGGTCACCGTATACGCATCCGAGGCATACTCATCATAATCATCTCTCTCATACAGATACCTGCATGTATAACTCAGGACTTTGTAGTATTCCCCGATATCTAATGTATCATTCGGGCTCTTGTATTCTATTATGTTGAATTTGTTAAATATCGCTCCGATCTCGTTGACCATAGGGATACCCCGTCGTTTCTTGATGATCAGCAGATCAAAGCGTTGCTTCCTCGAATCGAGGAACTGTTCTTCGTGGAACTCGAGGCTTTTCTCGTTCGCCATCAGTTCCAGTTTCATTGCCGACACGAATCCTGCGTGCCAATCAATGTTTGACATACACGATCTCCTTTCATTATAAATTTTCAGTTAGGGCGTTTCAAGTGGAGTAATGGCGACAATCGCCTGCACGAAATGCGCTAAGTATGCGGCATGGCAGAATGCATGCCGGACAAAAAATTAACTCCTGACTGAGCCTGCAAATACTCAGTGGAGTTAATATAGCATAATCAATATTCAGTGTAAAGGGAAAGCTATGTTATGGAGATATCAACAAAAACCGGAACAGCGCCATACTGAATTATAGGCGCTACAGTCGTCGGAAATCCCGCCGCGACCGTTATGACCTCATCGCCACGGTTAATCCTGCGCTCGCCCAGAAGCGGTGAAGTCAGCGCCATGAACGCTATCAGATTAGCCGAAGATCCGGAATTGACCAGCGATACGTGCCGGATACCCAGATACTCACCAAACTTCTTCTCAAACTCATCGGTATATCTGCCCGATGTAAGCCAGAATTCGAGTGCGGAATCGACCAGATTGACCATCTCCGCTGAATCATATACACGCGATGCATAGGGGATGCGGTCTCCGCGCTCGTAAGGCTTCCTGCCCTCTATATGGAAGCGATCGCAGTACTCGGCCACAAGGTCAAGTATCTGCTTACGCGCTTCTGTTTCATTCATCCTTTCGAACATTGTTCTTCCTTCCGTCACATCTTATGCTTAATCTTTCGGGGTGATGCCGGCTTCGATAAGCTGCTGACGATAAGCATCGGCTTCAGCTTTCGCATTCTCGGCTTCAGCTTCGGCTTTCTCAGCACGTTCATTCGCTTGATCAAGTAGCATCTTAAGCCCATTCACGCGTCTCTGACGGTCTTCCCAGGCTTCCTGCTGCAATCTGAACCTTTCTTCCTCAGACAGTTTACGAAGATTGCTCGCTGCTTCCTCTATTACGGGATATTCCTCTGCTAACATACGGATCTCCTCCCAGGTCTCAGACCTAAAGAACTTCGCCACTCTCTATATTATTATATCAGAAAGATAAATGGTCAAAGAAACTAACTAATGACAATTTGCTCCGTAATCCCTCAGCGTAGTCCATTTCTCGTACTCGATGCACAATTTATTGCTAATGATTTGAGGTGGCCTACCTTGTACCCGCTCATATATAGCACTAAAAAGTGCATTTATATAATTGGCATTTAGTTCAGAGATAGGTACATCTATTTCAAATAAACCCAGTAATGAATTAGGTTCATTCCCTTCAATAAAGTTATGATCACCAATTAAATTGCTTATGTATCCATTCCAGTTAATTTGGGCTTCATCTTTGTGCTTATATGCTAAATATGTTATATGTTCAGGGCGAAGCTGCAAATGGGAAATATCAGTCTGTCCGGATAATATCGCAGTCTCCGCAGCTTGATATGGATATTCTTTCCATTCGTCCAATATGGAACTGGTAATTATTCCCGAGATATCTGATCCAAGGCGATTATATGCCAAATCAGAGCCTACCCATCTGGCATGTATTAAATTGGGCTCAATCATTCTACCGTATTGCGCTTGATGTATTTCAGAATAGTACAAAATGTTGATTCCAATTGGCAGGTTAATTCTATTTCCAACAGAAAAATATGTTAGAGCAATACTAATCAGTAAGGAATTCATTAATTCATCTGTCAGATTATCTATGTTAAACTGTTCTGCCAAATAAACAAAGTCATATACTATATCTCCATATCGCCTAAGATTATTAATCCACTTAAATTCAAAATTCGGGCAATTGGCATTTATATAATTCTTTATCTTTCGCTGTTTTTCATCATCAGATTCAAAGACGAAGCTAGCAGCAATTCGGTCAGCATATTCCCGTCTTGATAATGCTGATGCAGAAACCTGGTATCTGATACAGTCAAGTTTATCGGTCAGGACTCTTTTTGAAAAAGCCGGACTTATTGATGTCTCGTCACATATGATGACGACCTTCATTCCAAGAATATCCACAAGTTCGCTGATCAGCCCAGCCACTGCCAAATACTTGTCATAGTTGTAAATCTCTATAGAGTCAGAGATTCTGTTTACGCTATCCAGATTACTGAGAAGTTGCTTGATATCATCAAAATAGACACTTTTAACTGCCTTAGAAATCTTTTCAATATCATTATCTATATTTCCGGATGCAATATATCCACCATCATAGGTTGAAGCAGAACGCCCAATATACTTTCTACTTGGAATAAGCCATTTTGAATCTGATAATCCACCGGATATTCTCTCAAAATCATCAAACACAAAAATTGAATCACGTCTAATAGTCTTATAACTGTATTCTTTACCCAGCACATGATAAAGAAATTCTCCTAGGACAGGAATAATCCGAATCAATTCCAATATGCTTTTTCGTAGGGAATCATCTTTTCTTTCGATTTCCTTGTTTACTTCTGAAATAATCTCACTACGGTTTGATATTCCAAAGCATGTTATTCTGTATACCTTTCTTCGAGATTTCGAAAAATATCTATTGAAAACATCATTTACTCTGGTAGTCTTCCCCACGCCCCATGGACCTGAAACAAGAAATGTACGCTTACTTTCTTTTTCATTCAGGTACATGAGTAATAAATTTGCCAGAGGATCATCCGAATGTTTACTTCGTAATTTGCCATGAAAACATGTCACTGTAAATATAATCAGATTAGCCGCAAGACATAGCATAAAGATAAGCAACAGAATAGTGAGAACTCTTCCCATCGGTGAACATATGAATAACAGAGAATCTGTAGGACATATACTTAAACCATTTGCATAAATATATAATATATCATTCCTCAACAGACCATAGTATTTCGATAGTATAAATGCGACTGCTACAAAACTTATGATACCAATAGTTTGAATGATTTTTTCTATTGTGATGTATTTTTTTCTCATGGTTTTCTACTATCCAAAACACCTATCATCTCTTATCAAATCTATTGTCGCAGGTCCGCAACCCATCTATATGTTCCATCAAGTTCGGTTTAATACTCGAATATAACGGGTCTAATATGAAATCAATCCCTTCTATTCGAGCCAACTTGGATGCGGACACAAAATCACTGTCACCGGATATCAGAATAATCTGATCAACAAGCCTTTTATATGCCAATGTTGCTATATCCAGTCCAATCTTCATGTCCACACCTTTTTGCTCCGCCACAAACATAAAATCAGTTTCCGATATTTCGTCTAACCCTATTCCATTTTCTCGAAATAATTTCTTTTGTATTTCAGGTCGTAGCACATATCTTGCTGATATCTCTGAGATTTCACCCATGCGTAATGCGACCTTTCTTTTCTTTTTCAATTCATCATAGAACTCGTTTGCCCAAGTATATATATCACTATTACCTAAATTTACAGCTTTCTGAAAAAAAGGATGATAGACCTGCGTAGATAGCGGAGGACAATCATAGTAGTAGATTCTATATAATTCCGACTTTTCCTCGTCCCGCCACGACAAATGCTTCCAACAATACGATATTAATTCTGATGCTCGATCCTTTGGTGATACATAGCCTATACACTTATTGGCTCTGTAGCGGTAGAATCCGCCATCTACGAGAATAGCTGTCTTCATGAGAGACACCCCCTTTAGAAATACTATTAGACAATAGAAAAGAAAACATCCTAGATTTCTGTCTTTCCCTTATGTTGGGGACATACTTTCTAGGACGGATAATATTATAGTAACATTTTTATCTTTTTTGTCAACTATATGTTACAGTTCACCGCCGTCTGTCTTTTCCGGTCTCTTTGTAGTAGTTTTCCTTGTCAGCGTACATGTTCATTTCTGCCGATTTGATGATATCGTATATATCTTTTCCTGCGCCCGTATCATAACCGAATGCGGCTATCCTTCCATTCTCCCGCAAAACCGCTTCCAGATTCTTCATCTTATTTGCAAAATCATCCGCATCTACATTTTGGACTATGCAGACAAATTCATCTCCGCTGATCCTGCAAACTATTCCGCCCGGAACTGCAGCCTTATTATAGCGTCACCCTCGGTAATAAGAATACAACTCCCCAAGCGCATCAAAGACAGTATACTCCGGCTCCCATCCCAAAAGCGATCTGATAAGATTGTTGTCACAGCAAATGACGGGCTGATCAGTCGGCCGAATGAGCCCCTGATCAACCTGTATTGATACGCGCTGCTTGCTCAATCCGCAGATATATTCAAGAAGTTCGTTTAAGCTGTATGCTTTGCCGCTCCCGACATTATAAACCAGACTGCAGTCATCACTCTCAACGATCAGTCTGTATGCTCTGACCACATCACGAACATGACTCAAATCTCTATTTACGGACCGATTTCCGACCTTAATACAACTTGTGCTGCCAGATCTGTCGATCTCAGCGATCTGCTTACACCAACTGGGAAGGACAAAAGACTCTCTCTGTCCTATTCCCGTATGATTAAACGAACGCGCACAGTACACTTTCAACCCATACTGTTCCCGATACATCTTCGCAAATTGCTCTTGCGTTGCTTTAGAGATACCGTAGGGATTGGTGGCATCCAGAGGTCTCTCTTCACTCATGGGATAATTGGATATCACATACTCCTCACTTGATCCGACAAGCAGAAGTCTGGTATCCGGAAAGTGTTTGCGTATTACTTCCAGAATATTTAGTGTTCCGATAACATTGATCCGGATAGTAGTCTGCGGAATGCTCCAGGACTCACCGACGCTGCTTATCGCAGCCAGATTGATAAGCACATCGGGAGCAACTTCACTGATCACCCTCTCGACAGCCTCATAGTCCAGAATATCCACCGGATAAAATGCCAAAAGCGAAGATGCAGAATCAGAATCTTTGATATCGGCACCATAAACACTATAACCGTTATCTGCAAGTTCCTGTGCCAGATATCTTCCAACAAAGCCCGAAGCCCCGAAGATCAATGCTTTTTTACCTAATGATCTGTTATCAGCCATGTCTTTTATCACCTGTATCAGCGGATCTCACGACAGCAATCGTAGTAGACCGATTCAAGAACCTCGTTAGCTCTGGTGCGGTCGATGATCGCCTTCACCAGCAGATCGAGCTCTGAGCCTTCAGTATAATCGGCGGGAGCAAAATACTTGATCCTGTTATCCCGAAGCATCTTGTGAACTTTGGTCTTGTCCTGTCTTTCGGCATCAAAAACTCCGATGGAGTGACCACCGTTTGTGTTAACCAGCTTCATGCACGGAATATCAGTGTCGCTATCGCCGATGTAGATCATATTTCTGAAAGGAACCCTGTAATCTTCGGGCATGAAGTATTCGTTGACGCCTGCGTCGTTTACATCCAGGGTTCCTTTTTCTATACGGAAAAGGAACTGTGTCTTGTTCGTGAAGTTTACCACCATACCCGGCCAGATCGGAACGTCCTTATCATCATACATGAATGAACTCGCATAGATCTTTTCAAAAGAGCCTGCGACTTCGGTTCCCTCGATCATCTCTTTTAATCCCGAAGATATTATATAGTGCTCGACGATAACGCCCTTTTCAGCGCCATATGCGCGGATGCGTTCAAACCATTCCTTTACTCCGGGATAAAGAACGACCATCGAACCGTACTTCATCAGGGATCGGCGGTTGAGCAGGATCTGACCTCTGGCTTCATTTATCATCATGTACATGTAGGCCAGGTTATTGTCCATCTCGTTTTCCTGCGCCAGCCGGTCGGTCTCCCGCCAGAACGCCTCAACATCACCCTTGTAGACGCTCTGTATGTAGCCCTGCGCCTGCATGTCCGTAGGTGAGAGCGTTTTGTCGAAGTCGTAGCATATCGCTAAGACAGGTCTGTCTTCTTTAGTTCTTCTGTCCATGTGGTCCCTTTCATGCATGGTGAATCGTTTTCAGCCTAATCAACTACTATTATACCTCTATCAACTCATCTTCATCAAAATCCCTGATCGCATATGTTCCTATAACAGCCGGCCACCTCATCGGACTGATGCCGGTTCCCGGTCGTTTGGTCGTGATATTCTCCTCTGTAAGAACCTCCCCTTTGCGAATATGCCTCGCTGCAACTATGCTCTTACGGGCAACCTTCTTATTTGCAAGTTCTATTTCCGCAGGCTTCTTCTCCCCGGTCCCCAAAGCAGCCTCTATATTCCGTATAGATTCTACCATAGCCTTCAATTCATCAGGCTCGAGACTCGCCTTATGATCTGGGCCTTCCATATTCCTATCCAGCGTAAAATGCTTCTCTATGACCGTCGCTCCCATCGCAACGGCAGCTACCGGGACTTCTATCCCTCTCGTATGGTCGGAGTATCCGACCGGCAATCCAAACTCATCTCCCAATGTGCGCATGGCTCTAAGGTTTACATCTTCATACGGAGTAGGATACTGTGTAGTACAGTGCAGCAGTGTGATATTTCCTGCTCCGTTTGACTTAAGCAGTTCAACTGCATCGCGAACCTCATCCACAGTGCTCATTCCCGTGGAAAGGATGATATCCTGACGTGTCCTCGCTATCTCCACCAGATACGGGTAGTTCGTGATCTCTCCCGACGGGATTTTCCAAAACCGACAATTCAGGCTCCTCAGGAAAGCTATACTGGGTATGTCAAAGGGAGTAGAAAGAAACTCTATCCCCCCGGACGAGCAATAACCGGCCAGATCTCGGAACTCTTCCTGTGACAGAGCGAGTTCCGCAAGCATATCCTTCTGTGACTTCTCCTGTCCCGTGTTCTCCACCTGATACTTCGCCATCTGTGCGGATTTCGAAGTGATCGCGCCCACATCGAATGTCTGAAACTTCACGATATCCACACCGGCATCCACCGCCGCATCTACCAGCCTCTTTGCAGTATCTATACTTCCGTTATGGTTAACTCCGGCTTCAGCAATAATCAGTGTGTGTCCCATTTTATGAATCTCCCTGTATTTTAACCTATTCCCAAACTGTGATATAATTGCACATAATAATCCATCGTTGTAATTATATACTATTTAATGTAACCCCACCGATAGATGGAAAAATCATAGATAAAGGTGAAATATGGATCTTAAATTCTATCAAAACAAAAAAATACTCTTAACCGGTCACACCGGCTTCAAGGGAAGCTGGATGTGCAGACTTCTCCTTGAACTCGGAGCAGATATATGCGGATATTCGCTCAAGCCTCCAACATCACCCGCATTATATGATATAGCCGATATCAATGATCATATCCGCAGCGTGATCTCAGATATCAGAGATTATGATACTCTGAAGAAAACCTTTGATGAGTTTCAACCGGAAATCGTTATACATATGGCCGCTCAGCCCATCGTACGCACCTCATATAAAGAGCCTCGTTATACATATGATGTGAATGTCATGGGAACAGTTAATGTACTCGAGTGCTGCAGGCTGACTCCCTCCGTTAAATCCATCGTCAATGTTACTACCGACAAGGTATATAGAAACGATGAAACAAACCGTGCTTTCCGTGAGGATGAATATCTCGACGGATATGATCCCTACTCAAACAGCAAATCCTGCTCGGAACTCGTCAGCAGTTCATACAGGAATTCCTTCCTGAACGAGCTTGATATACCCTTAAGCACCTGCCGCGCCGGAAATGTGATAGGTGGAGGTGACTTCGCTACTGACAGAATAGTTCCGGACTGCTATCGTGCTGCTTCAGTGGGAGAAGATATCATAGTACGCAACCCCTACTCTACTCGTCCTTACCAGCATGTACTCGAACCCGTAACCGCATATCTGAATGTGGCTATGAAGCAGTATGCAGATCACAATATCGCAGGAAGTTATAACATCGGTCCTGACGATGAGAGTTGCATCAATACCGGCGGACTCGTCGATCTTTTCTGCGACATGTGGGAGAAGCACTCCGGCCATAAGCCTAATTGGATCAACAAGAACGAAGGCGGCCCTCACGAAGCCGGATTTCTGAAACTCGATAACTCTCTATATAAACAGACCTTCGGATACGGCCCCGTATGGAACATAACAGAAGCCCTGGATAAAACCGCTGAGTGGTACAGTGCATATCACCGTGGTGAAGACATCGTGCCGGTCATGAACCGACAGATCAAACAAATGACTGACTCTGTCATGTAAATCCCATGAAGCGATTCCTCTTATACTCCGATAATATTGAAAAATCCGGTTTCATCTGGAACATGACTTCCGGGTTGCTGATGGCCTTCCAATCAGTGATCCTGCTGATGATACTTACACGTACAGTGGATCTGGTCGTCTCAGGTATCTTCACTATCGCATACGCCAGCGCCAACCTCTTCCTGAATGTCGGCAAATACGGCATGAGAAACTATCAGGTATCGGACCTGAAGTACGAATACTCATTCAAAACATACCGGGCATCCCGCCTGATCACGTCGGGAGCCATGATACTCTTCTCCCTGATATATGTGATCATTGCATCCCGCACTAATGGTTATACTTTTGAAAAAAGCCTGATCATAATGATCATGTGCCTCTTCAAAGTCCCCGATGCATATGAGGATGTATACTATGGCGAATATCAGAGAAGGGGAAGGCTGGATGTAGGTGCCAAAGCCATGACACTGCGCTTGGGGACTACTACAGTTTTACTTGCTGTCATGGTCATCTTAACGCACGATCTCCTCATCTCCCTCTCGATAAGCACATTATTTACCTACATACTGCTCATCTATCTCCTTTATGCTACCAGGGAAATTGCTGTGGATACGACCGCAAATCTGGAGAATCCCTCGGTCATTTCTTCGGGCAAGGGTGTATGGCCTCTGCTGTACTACTCATTCCCGGTATTCGCTTCCATATTCATGCAATTCTATATCATCAATTCGCCCAAATATGCGATTGATGCGCAACTGTCAGATGATCTGCAGGCTATCTATGGATTCATAGCCATGCCTGTATTCGTGATAGGTTTGCTAAACAACTTCATCTTCACTCCACTGATATATCCACTATCCATGAAGTGGAAAGAGCGGAAAATAAAGGAATTCAATCAC
>JAEEGL011199557.1_pt1 | contig 12262 bp, 11 predicted proteins | sample 9134231 | NCBI WGS metagenome assembly JAEEGL01 (sample SAMN16246548, study PRJNA631951) | gut metagenome | biome: gut microbiome; feature: rumen; material: fiber-attached | host: Bos | place: Iran: Karaj | collected 2018-10
AACACAAGTTCGTTGTCAATCGAGAACGAATCCGAACCCGTCTGATGACCTGCCAATTCCAGGAACTGCTCAATGATGAAACGCCCCGAATGGCTTTCAGCAAGAGCACCATCAATTGCCCCCGACAACTCGGCAAGCGAATCGACGCGCGTACATCCCTTCGACCCCGCCGAATCGACTGGCTTGACAATAACGGGAAATCTCATTCCCCGCGTATTATCTACATGATCTGCACGATCTACACGGCTAAAATCCCTTAACGCCTCCTCCTTGCTTGCATACCCCATGTGCCAGGGGCAGTTGAATCCGTTTGCCGCCAGGAAGTCGCGGAATTTGTCCTTGTTTTGGAGGATTTCAACCGACTTGAGCGGCGGCGAGGGTAGCCCCATCTTCTCCGCCACATACGCGGCCGTCACCACCCCTGGATCGACCCCGAAGGACATGATACCGTCTATCCGCTTTTCGCGCGCGACCTTCAGCACGGCATCGCGGTCGATAATGCTGACGTTAACATGCTCGTCGGAATACTTGTGCGCGATATTACCCGGCAAGTAATCCGCCGTAATGACATAGGCCCCCAACCTGTGCGCCGTCTCGATGACAGGCAGCAGGTAGCGGATTCCGCCCAGGAGCATGAGTTTCTTCTGTTTCATATTCTATCCGACAAATTCGTGTGTTTTCAATGTGTTAACAACACGCTCTATTTGGTCCCGGGTAAAACGCCGTTTTTTTACATTCCACGAATGTACTCCATTATATATTGAATCCAGATCGGAATATCCTTCCGTCTTCATCAAATAATGTACGGACGCCATTAATTCCATGGCGTTCGGGGATTCAAATCCTGAAACCAAAGTTAACACCCGTTCCAATCTCTCTTTGCTCTCGGGATTGTTTGCCAAAAACTCCGATGCCTCGTTGACGGCACCGGCGAGCAGGAACAATGGTTTTGCGGGATCATCGCCCCCTGCCCCATAGCCTGTAATATAATGCCCCTCAAGACGATGCAGAACATGTCGTAATTCTGGTGCATATGGCCCATAGTAGTGCTTTATAAACTTCAACTTAAGCGGCTCGCCAGCCTCCTGATCAAAGTATGCCAATTTGTGGAGCTCAAGCAGCCTCACAAATGGATCTATCATCCCCTTCAGATAACCGTCTATGAGCATTATGTACGATGCTACCGCTGTGGTCATTTTCGGAACCTCAATGTTTTTAACCGTTACAGACAAGGAGCTAGAGGGTTTGTATACCTTCACCTCAACACCAGCAAGCCCACTAAGTTCGCGCTCAATAATAGCACTGACGTCATTCCAGTTCAGTCCTCCCAAGCCACAACCGAGAGGAGGCAATGCAATAGACTTAATATGATACTCTTTAATGATGCGAACCAGATCTTTTAACCCAGCCTCAATGTCTTCTATTTTGCTCGCCCCCCTCCAATGACGTTTCGTTGGAAAATTAACTATCCACCTAGCTCCGAAAAGATTTCCCGTGTTAAACACATACATATGTCCGGGAACAACCTCCCCCGCCTTACACGCCTTTTCGTACGCTTTGAAATTGCCGGGATAGGCGTTTTTAAATTGTAAAGCTACACCACGACCCATTACGCCAACGCAATTGACAGTATTGACAAGCGCCTCGCTTCTGTCTTCTAAAATATTGCCTTCTACAAGTGTCAACATGTCTTCCTCCTTAAAAGTACCAGCCAGGACATAGTTTTACTGGTTTTTCAAACCCATACATCTTCAACAATTGCTCAACAAGTAACTTTGTTTTAGGAACTCGTGCAACAATACCTAACAAACACTCGCGCACGGGAATCTTATGCTCGATTAAAAACTCAGCTGCTTTCAAATCAGCATTCCCTTGCCAGAACTTCGCCCTAATTATTTCCCAATTCAGGCATCCCAATTGTTCCAATGAACTAAATTGCTGTGCCAAACCATCTGATGCATTACGGTCAGTAAATATCCATCTCGCCGCATTATTCTCTGCCCATTTCAATACTGCCGTTAACATAAACACCAAATATACAATCGGATCCTGACCTCCCGCATAATCATATCCTTGAGCTGGTCCCTTCATCGCCCTATATAGCATAGGGGAGTGCTTCCCAAAATAAAAAGGGACGCATGCCCCAATCGTCAAGTCTGGATAATCCACTACGTTGATGCGCCGTCTTCGTTCGCGAATATGCTCATATGCTATTGATGTTCCGCAAGATAAGCCATTGTCGGTTAAATCCACATCTGAATACAGATACCCAGAAGACAGTATAGACCCTAATCGATCTATATTTACAATATGATACAAAGCTATCTTGCTTATGTCGCTCATTGCGATCATGCAATCATCTCCTTCACATTCTCCGCTATTGCCATGACATCTTCGATTGGCAACCCATAATAAGTCGGCAAGGTCAAAACACGTGAGGATAGAGCTTCTGCCACGGGGCAGGCTCCATGGCCATAGGCATAGGGCGCAAAGTCCGTCAGGAGCGGATAGAAGTAACGACGGGAGAAGACGTTGCACTTCTCCTGCAATTCCGTGTACACGCGCTCGCGGGTGGCGAAATCCCTGAACAAGACCGGCACATACGCTTTGTTCTGCGAATACGGCACGAGTTTCACCTCCGGGCAGCCGGCAAATGCATCGGCATACACATCGTATATCTTCTGCCGATAGGCCAAAAGGGCATCAATCTTCTTGAGGCACTCAATTCCCATGAGCGCCTGCAATTCGTTCATTTTGGCATTTGTTCCGACATCCACGCATTCCAGTTCGCCTTTGATTGCGAAGTTCCTCAAATTGAAGAGCTTCTCCTGCAATGCGGCATCCTTGAATACAAGCAGCCCGCCTTCGCACGAATGGAACAACTTCGTCGGATGGAACGAGAACATGCTCATATCCCCAAAACACCCAATGGATTTCCTCTCTACCCGCTCTACACGTTCTACACGGCTAAAAATCCCGAAGGCATGCGCTGCATCGTAAATGACCTTCACGCCATACTTTTCGCCGAGCCTCGCGAATCCTTCCACATCGCAAACATTCCCATACACATGCACCGGAACAATGGCCTTTGTCCGTGACGTAATCAACTTCTCCGCCGCTTCTGGCGAAAGGCACATCGTCTCGGGATCCACATCCGCAAAGACAGGCTTCGCCCCAATGCGCATCAGCGCATGGCTCGTGGCGACGAAGGTAAAGGGTGTTGTGATGACCTCGCCCCCCGAAAGCCCCAGCGCATAGTATCCCAGTTCCAGCGCCAGCGTACCATTGTTGAAGAGCGCAAGGTTCGTCTCAGGGACACCTAGGTAACAGGCGAGTTCCTTCTGGAAACGTTTCAGAACCGGCCCGTTGTTGGTAAGCCACTGATTAGACCACACTTCCTCCAACCCACTCTTGAAGTCCTCCAAGGAAGGGAGGTAGGGACGAGTCACAAAGATTGACTTGTCAAATCGTTTCATGCCTTAATCAAATGCCTCCATAAAACCTCACAACCTTTTTGACCACCTCAACTTGTTAACAGCTGCCACAGTAAGACCACTCTCAAGTCAAATACACATCCTGCTTTATTTGAAATGTGGCGACATCCACGCCCCAACCCAATCAAATCGGAGGAAGGATTTTGGCGAATCGCATATAAAAAAACGTTTGGAAAAAGCTCTCAGATGTTGCTCGTCTATAGGCGCAGCGGATACAAGTAAATAACGTGAATTAAATGCCGCCAAAGGGGCCTGAGAATCTTCTACCACCTCTATCCCGTAATGAGACAATAAGCATATTGCAGCATACTTGACCTGGTTATGGTTGTTATCATGAGGCATCCTCCATTTGTTAGATATCTCTCTCATTTGTCGAAATTCTTGTTCACGGGCATTCTGCCAAGCAATACTCATTTCAAAATAGGCAATGGCTCGAAGGATAAACAAACAAGTCAGCCCCATAACCAGACAAGCAAATGTTGCCCGAAAGACACAAAAAAGTTTCCTTTTTGCAGAAAAGACAGCAGGTGCATATATAAAATTGAGAGCTGATAAGAAAGGAAACGCCCATAATTGTGGACAATATCTTTTAAAGCCAATGTATTTCAATGGAAGAACATTGGCTGAAACAAACAAACAAACACATACAATCAAAACAATATTTTTCCGCGACAACAATAGGCATAAAACAGAAAGAAGAAGAACAATCCGGAAAAACATACCATACCCCGCCACACCACCAATTACATCAAAGACAGGATTAAAGTCAGAATGATATATGTAGGATCCAAGTAACTTTGCGACAGCTGGCGATACCCACGCATATATCATACGTAACATATACCCCATGCGTAGGGCATCATCATTACCGGTAAAGTCAGCTGTTAGGTTCTCCGTTGGGAAAGGGCTGCCTCTCTGGATTGTATTCACAATAAAAGGTGATACTATGAGGCAAAATGTTAAAGCAAGCCCCAAGGCCAGGAAACTCCAGAAACGGACATCACGATAGTTCTGCAGTATAAGCCACGCCAGTATCAATAAGACAAATGGCAATCCTGTAGCCTTTGCCGCAATGGCGGTTGCTCCTGAAACGCATGTCAAAAACAAATCACGAGACTCCTTATATTTCGTCCATAACCCCGCAAAAAAAACCGTCATCATCATTGATGCATATATCGTATAGTCCACATGCCCCGCTATTACATTTGTAATTTTGGGAGTGATTGCAACACCGAATGCCAGCAATAATCCTGCTCTAGGGGAGTCAAAGATCCGGCATCCGAACCGAAATGCACATACCCATAGCCCAAGTATCATCACTACACCAACAAAACAATCCCCGTTAAAGAAACCTAAGGCCTTAGAAGCCATTGCCGCTGCCAGCGAATTAAAAAACGGCACAAATAATGCATGGTGGTAGCAAAAATCCGTGGTCTTAGCGAAACCGCATATTCCGCTCTCGGTAAGCTGATATACGGGATTCCACCCATCTGCCAAAAGCCGTTGCAACGAGAAGTAGCAACGCATTGCATCTGTTGAGGAACATGACACTATCCTAAATGATAAACATGCTCCTACAAGATATATACCCCACAAAGTAGCAAGTGTCTTCCATGAACGTCTCCACGCAAGCGCTGAGCTTATGGTGACTCCAAACCAGAACGGGAATGCATTCAAAGACACCCCTACTGTAAATAGCCCCATAGCGCATGCCACCCCTAGGACCATTCCCAAGAAAGCCAGTTCAAACGCATTGAAAGCCTCAGCAGCCTTCTGCGTCATTTGGACGAATGCCTTAATCACTAAACACCCACTTTCGCTGAAATTTGTATGACACTAAGAAAAGTAGAGCCTCTACAAGAATCTTTAGACATGTTATGCCACCCCCGAAAGCATTGAAACAATCCGATAAAAAGGATGTCCCGACATAAGACCCGGCAGCAATAAGAATAACCAGCAACCAATACTTACCCAGTGACATTGTCATTTTTACATGAGAGCGGAACACAAAAAAACGATTACAAAAATAGTTGACCGTAGCAGATACAATTCGAGCGATTATCAAAGCAATGAATATCGCTTCGTTTCGTGTTATCGAAATGATGTTTATCGTAAAAATCAGAGTTGTAAAAACCAAATTATCTACAACAAACCCTAAAAGACTAGATCCGCAGAATCTTAGAAAAGTATCTCCCAACAAACTGCGGACGACTTTAAATGAATCTATGAACGGTTTAAAATGCGACGCCCTGTTTGAATCAATGTAGACCGTCTGTATCGGAAGAGTTTCAAACCTTTCCCCCCTCTCTTTCAACAAAGCAAATAGACACATTTCATACTCATATCTTTCACCATCGGTAGAAATTAAAGCCTGAAACAATCTTCTAGGGATAGCGCGCAACCCCGTCTGTGTATCCGGCAGAGAATAACCCAATACCATCCTTACCAGAAACGCCGTACACCTATTGCCCATTCGGCTTCTAAATGGAATATCCCGATTACTAAAATCCCGAATCCCCAAAGTTGTATTACCGGTCTCCAAAGCTTTCGCTGACACCGCGACAATATCTACGGGAAGATGCTGCCCATCACCGTCAGCAAATACTGCAAATGCCACTTCTGGCGTTTTATTCTGAAGATAGTCAAGAGCCGTTTTTATCGCTCGTCCCTTACCATGATTCTTGCCATGCTTTAAAATGACAACGTTTTCCGGCAACAAACCAAACGCACCCTGATTTTCGCAACTTCCGTCATCAACAACGATGACGAGGCGAAACAACTCAACCAGTGAAATACAAAGTTCCTGAAGACCTGGTTCAGGATTAAATACTGGTATGACTACTGCAACATTGTCAATCATACTACCTTAATAAGCTACAATGGGGGCATTCTTTTCCGAGACAACTAATTGATGCAATAGCGCTCTTCTTCACACCTCGCTCAAAACTGTAATCAAAGCGAGCGATTTCGTACCGCTCGCCAAAGTAGCGGGCCAAATCCAACACCGCGACCGAGGCGTTGTTCAACTTCGGAGCGACGACACATCCCGCCACCATGCCGATGATGAGCATTGCAACACTCATTTGAATCCTCGACACGGGCCTTTGCGGGACGAGTTCAACACCTGCGAGGTCAATAAAAAAACACACCGAAAGACTTGATGACGATAGGCGTTTCATTAAAAAGTGAACCCTGGTCATGGGGACGTGGTAGATGTACCGTGTTCAGTATTTTCAATCGGCTTCAACACGGGGAAAAAATCCAATTGAAGTGCATGTGCGAACTTGGCTGCCGTTCGGAAAGAAATATTGACATCGCCGGAAAGCACCTTCGTGACGTATGGACGGGAAACCTTCATGCGTTTAGCAAGCGCCGTCTGAGAAAGGCCCAGAGCCTTCATCCGAAGAAGAAGCGTCCTCAAAAATGCCGAACCGATTCTATCCGCAGAATTCATGCTTTTAATTGTAACCTATTTGTTACGTTGTTGTCAATACTTGAAAGAGATATGCGTCGCGCATCGTCAAAGAAATTTCCACCGGTACAATCTCCAAATTGACCAACTCCGCTCCTAAGGCACCTCTCGGGGTCTTCGAATGGCCAGAAAGACGCCAAAATGGTCGACAAGGTTTTTAACAATCCATGTTCCTGCGAGTAACCGGTAGGCTGAAACAATCGCGTCAAGCATGGTCAAACCTCCGCCTCCTTGACAATAAAATCCGCAATCGCCTGCGCGGACGTGCCGAGGTTCGTGATTGTAGCCGTGCGGAATGCGACGACTTCATTCGCCGCCGCAGACGTATTCAGGACCCCTTTGACGATCTTTGCGATTTCACCGATCTCGTTTTTCCCGATCACCTTGCCAAGACGTGGGGCGGCGACATCCGTCCAGATCTCCGACATGTTGACGCCCTCGTATTCTGTCTGGCTCGTCCGGGGAATATCCAGCGTAATGACGGGTTTTCCATATAGAAAGGCATAGTCGAAGCGAATGGACGACGTATCGGAAATCAGAATGTCGGATGCTTCCATGGCCTTCGTACCAACCGTTTCGCTGTCCCAGACGATGTTTGGAAAGGGCTCCGTCCGCTTTTGACATTCCGCTATAAAGTCCGGTTCTGCAAGGAAGGATTGCGGATGGGGACGGATGATGACATCAAAGCCGGCCTTGGCCAATGCAAGGGCAAAATCGACGCCATATTCCCTCAGACATCCTTTCGCGCCCCATGACGGAGCAATCAGGACTGTCTTCCGGCCTTCAACGTGTGATGAGGCGGATCCCGCATCCTGCTTCTTCAAGAATTGCTCGTCAAAGTATGGAAGTCCCATGGGCACAAGCCGCTTTTGGGGAAGGCCGCGCTTGGACTCCACCTCGCGAATGTACTTGTCCTGGTGCGGCCCCACGGTCAGGACAATGTCATAGTTGTCCAGACTGCCAATGTGGTAGGCTGAGATGTCGGCAAAAGCATGGAAGACATGAGCCATCTTCTCAACGCCGGACGGACGTCTCAACGGATAGCCCGGCGTACCGATGTTCGGTGTCGTCGCGAGCAATATTTTCGCCTTGATCTTGGCCAGTCGGGCGAATGAGGCGGACTTGTTCTTGTCGAACAGCCGGGCGTGCATGTAGTCGCTGTCAATCAGAAGCGCGGGGTCATGCAAGTCAAGCGTGTAATAGGCGAAATGCACTTTCCGTGAAATCAGCTCCTCCACCAAGAGCCTGAACGTACCCCAGTAGTTCCGACCTTCGCTGAAGAGGACGATGTCGGGTTCGACCTCTTTCGCCAGAGGTTCTTTTCGCAACAGCCGATAGACAAGCGATTTGAGCGAGAACAGCCCCGCCCCAGCCAGAGCAATCAACGTTCCCACCAGGGCGCTTCCGGACCCTGGATCAAGGTATGCAAATGTGGGTGACAAGTTAATCATGGCATTCATGGTTAATATCGTAACCGATTGGTTACGTTTTTGTCAATGGAGAAATGCCGGCATCAAGCATTGCCTTCACAAAGGCGTTCCACGAAGACATTCATATCATCAACCTCAAATTCGCCGTTGGTCTTGGCAATAAGTTTTTTGCGACAATCTTCATCCATAAGCAAGCGGTCAAGGGCCTCTGAAAGTGCTACGACATCGCATGGCTCTATTATGCCTGATTCCCCATTTTTTAGTTGTTCCCGCGCCCCATTGAAATCCGTAGCCACTATCGGTTTATTAAAAACACGTGCTTCCGCCACGGTCAGGCAATAACCCTCGTACCGCGAAGGCTGGACATAGATGTCGCACGCCTTGAAAAACGGGAAAGGGTTCAATTTTTGCCCAACAAGTGAGACACGGTCTTCAACATGATACTGCTCGATCAATGATTGGACAACGGCTCGTTGTTCCCCTTCACCAATGATGAACCATGAAAAAACGCGGCCCTTGCGTTTGAGGCGAGAGGCGATTTCCGGAATCAGATCGAAACCTTTTTGCCGCGCCAGCCGTCCCACGGAAAGGATGCGCAATCCACCGGCCCCGACTGGCCACTCTATTGCTTCCGCTTCAGCATGCGCCCGAATCATTGGCACGTTTACAATATGCCTGTATTCGCGCATGCGATCCTCACATTCTGGCAACACTCTCCGATAGGACTCCGCAAGGGAAGGCGACACACAGAATATGTAATCCATTTTACGGAAAAAGGACAGATAGGTGCGAACATCAGACCCGGCATGGCTTAATTCCGTATGTACCCACACGGCTTTGCGACGAGCCTTCACAAAGTCGGCCACATATTGAATTTGAGTCAGTTCCGAATAACTAATGGCAAGATCATAAACCACCGGGTCCGGATGCAAAGTTCGATACCGGCGGCACTGCGTGGCAATCTCAAGCTGGTCTTCCGTCATGGTGCGAAGTTTCATTCCAAACAGAATCCACCGAAGAGTACTTCCGATGCGACCATGCGACAACAGTTTTCTTACAATGGCCTTTCGCCCCCGCGTCAGTTCCATGACCTCCATCGGTCCGTATGGCAAGACCTGCACCTTCACCCAACCAGGAATCTGCGGCAACAAGTCTCCACCGGGACGATTGAGGCAGAGCGTAACATCAAACAGTGTGGAATCAAGCGACTGCAGAAACGTTACTGCCGAAGTCTGTATGCCACCACAATTCAACGCTTCAAGGCAAAACAGAATCTTTTTCCTCACCATCCACCTCCCCGCACGGCGTCAGAACCGCTTCCCATTCTTATGCGTTTTATTTTGACAAGTTCGCACATGCCCTTATGTGAGACAGAGGTCATACATCATCCTAAAAACCGGCGCCAGGTTCCAGCCAGTTTTGTCTTTAGGAACATTCGCTCTTCGATCGACAAAACGAAATAAAAGGACAACGGCAACATGACAGCAAGACAGATGAACGTTGTCACTCCAATGCGCCACCAGACCATGGGAAACGCCCAGATTGAAACCGCACCCGCCCCTAGCGACAGAACTGTAACAGCCATAGTCGGTAAAACGCCATGCCGAAGATACGAAAAAACATCCGCCCCCAATATGCGACGTGCGAAGTATAAATTTGTCCAGAATGTGCAACACGGGCAAAGGGCTATCGCAATGGCTGCTGAAACAGGTCCGACGCCTAGGGCGGCGAGAAGCCAAGCCGCTGGGAATATGAGAACGTTCAACACGCCGCCCGTCAGCTGCCAAAGGGCGACCTTCCCCGTGGCGGCAATCGCCATCTGATAGCCGAAGGTATACTTTTCCAGCACAGACGCGACTAATCCAAGACAGCAAATAGGCACGACATAATCGGGGATACGCCCCAGCCAAAGCATCAGAAGCGACTTCATCTCAAGCGTCATGGGCACGGCAAACAGCAAAATGAGAACAGCCCCGAACTTCCCCGTCCGGTCAGCAAGCCTCAGCGTGCCCGCCCTGTCTCCCCCTCCCTCGCGCGTCGTCACAGCGGGTGAAAGCGCCTCCATAAGCGAATTGGAAAGCATCCGAGTGTGGTCGGCTAGAGCGCCGGCTATCCCGTATGAGGAGTTTATAACCGTTCCAAAATAGTGGTTGGTTACAAGGGTACTGCCCTGAAGCCCGATCAGACTGCCCCCGCCACCACCAAAAGCAATCCACCCTGCATAAGAAAACAGACTGCGAATCCGCTTCCAGTCTCCCCAAAGGGAAAGACATGGACGACATTCGGGGAAACATCTCAACGCGAGCAGAACCTGGGCGAACGAAAGTCCTGACGAAATCACCATCATGTATGCGGCGTACCAAAGGAGCTTGTCGCCCGGAACATACAAAAGGCAATAGGCGAAAACCAAATTCATGACTGTGCTGACAAGGCCAAATCCCGCACGGGCTGCGATGTACTGTTTCGCCGCATACATCGCCAGAAACGGCACGGAGGACATGCTGACGAAAGCAGTAACGCTTGCCAGTCTGAACACCCAAACGCAAGCGACCAGGCGCCCCTCTGGAATGTTTAGCCAATGGCGTATCGCATACTCGCCAACCGGGTAGCCGACAAGTAGCAGAATCGCAGGCACTACGACATGTATTGAAAGAGCCGTGTTAAACCAGCGGGACAAATCCTCCTGCACGGCATCATGGGGGGTGTTTTTACCCCGCCCTATCGAGTAGGCGTAGTATCGCGCATTGCTTACCGAAAGAATACTGTTGAAGAATGTTATGAACGTTATCAGTGAACCGACTACGCAGTATAGTCCGAAATCCGACTGCCCCAGCGCGGCAAGCACCCACCGGATGCTGAAAAAGCCCGCCAAAAGCCTAACCAGCGACTGAGCGTATGTGGCGAGTGCATTGACAATTATGCGTTTAGTCGGTGTCATTGTCCAATACCCTGCATTGAGTGAATACCGATGCCTTTCAATCAAATATCGTCTATGACCTTCGCCATCTTCAATACGGCATTATCCCACGTGAATTTCGCTGCGCGTTCACGACCTCGTGCCACAAGCCCCGCACATAAAGCTCTGTCTTCAAGCATGCGTTCCAGAGCGGAAGCGATTTCAGATATGTCATCTGGACCGACGATGAGCGCTCCATCGCCAACCACTTCGGGCAATGTCGCGCAGTTTGACACAAGTGTCGGAACCCCGGCGGCCATCGCCTCTAGCGGTGTAAGCCCAAATCCCTCAATTCGAGAGAGAAAGCCGTACGCACTGGCAAGCCTGTATAGGGCCGGCTTGTCTGTCTCCTGAACAAAACCCAGGAACTTGACACGCGACACCACACCTTCCTCACGGGCAACACGTTCAAGCCTGTCGTTCCCGTGTGTTACCACGAGGCCGACATTTCTGCGAATAACATCAGACATCCTGGCATAACCACGAATAAGGTTCTCAACGTTCTTGTAGGTTGCCGTCGTTCCCAAATAGAGGACGAACCGATCCGGCAAACCATATTTCGCCTTCACTTCACTTTCAGTCGCATCCCCTTCGGCATGAGAGGCAAAGCGCCGGGCATTTACGCCACACGGCACAACGGGAATCTCGCATTCTTCAATGCCAAACTCTTTCGCGATCTCCCGGCGCGAATATTCGCTTATTGTAACTACCTTGTCCGCATGGTGTGCCAGATATTCGTGTTGCCGACAGTAGTCTGCGAGCGACGCCTTCGTGTAGCGATCCTTGAGAAGAAGATCCGGAATCCGAAAAGGAATCAGATCATATATCATTGCGATGCTCTTGCCACGAATCCTCAACTCAGGCATCGTGTTCGTGAAGAAAAGGCTAACATCGCTCCAAAAGTCCCCTA
>JAEEGL011262777.1_pt1 | contig 12262 bp, 9 predicted proteins | sample 9134231 | NCBI WGS metagenome assembly JAEEGL01 (sample SAMN16246548, study PRJNA631951) | gut metagenome | biome: gut microbiome; feature: rumen; material: fiber-attached | host: Bos | place: Iran: Karaj | collected 2018-10
CTGTCGATTATAAACCTGACTTCTTCATCTTTGAGTCCGTAATACAGAGGAAGTCTTGTAAGTCTTTCGCTCTCCCTGGTGGTATATACGTCTTCACCGTGGAAGCGTCCGAAATTTTTGCCCGCAGGAGCGGTATGAAGGGGAATATAGTGAAATGCCGAGTAGATACCGTCCGCCTTCAGGAAATCAATAAGTTCGGTCCTCTCTTCGATATTCTTGGTCTTTATATAGAACATATGGGCATTGTGCTTGCACTCCCCGGGGATATAGGGAAGTTCAAGGAGGCCTCTTTCCTTAAGTCCTTGCAGGCCTTCGTTGTAAAGGTTCCAGACATGGAGTCTTGCGTTGTTTATCGAATCCGCAACCTCCAGCTGTGCCCAGAGATATGCCGCATTCATATCGCTGGGAAGATAGGAAGATCCGTAATTCATCCAGGTATACTTATCCACCTGGCCGCGATAATACTTACTGCGGTTGGTTCCCTTTTCACGGATTATCTCCGCAGGCTCGATCATATCTTCGTCTCTTATGAGGATCGCGCCGCCCTCACCCATGCTGTAGTTCTTGGTCTCGTGGAAACTGAGAGCACCGAAATCGCCGAAGGTTCCGAGGGCTTTACCCTTATATTCTGACATGATGCCCTGCGCCGCATCTTCAACCACCTTAAGGTTGTGGCGCTTTGCGATATCCATGATCGTATCCATCTCACAGCCCACACCGGCGTAGTGTACCGGAACGATGGCCCTGGTCCTGTCGGTTATGGCATCCTCGATCTTGGTCTCGTCTATATTCATGGTGTCGGGTCTTACATCCACAAAGACCGCTTTGGCACCTCTCAAAACAAAGGCATCTGCTGTGGACACAAAGGTAAAGGAAGGCATTATGACTTCATCCCCTTCTTTGATGTCACACAGAAGTGCCGCCAGTTCCAGCGCATGGGTACAGGAAGTGGTGAGAAGCGCCTTCCTTGTGCCGGTCTTCTTTTCAAGCCACTCATTGTCCTTCTTTGTGAATTCACCGTCACCGCAGATCTTCATGTTATCAACGGCCTGTTTGATGTACTCGGTTTCTTTACCCGTAAAAGGAGGCACATTAAATCTGATCTTATAGTCCATATCAATCTCCGTTCCGTTCCGCGATCATCACGCGAAACCTCTCATTATAGTACACCGTTTTGTATCCGGAATTTCCTAAATATTCTTTAAGAATTGTTTGCTTTCGGTTTAAATCGCCTCCGTCCTCTATTTTATCCCATTCCTCGTTGCCGATTATTGCCATTGGCAATTTGTTTTCGGAGGAGATCCTGTCGATCTCGGCCTTAAAGGTATCGGCGGTATAGGAATCAAGTGAAGGCCACGCGGATCCGATGGCCGCATCCGCATCAAGATAAAAGCCCAGTCCCGAAACATTACCGTACAAAAGAACCCCCGCATCTTTATTGCTGTTCCCGTTCCACACCGCAAACAGTCCTTCAAGATCCTCTGCGTTGCCTTTTGTGGTCTTCATGCCGGACACTACAGGGCTTCCTGTAACCTTTGTATCAAGCTTTCCGGTCTGACCGTCCCTGAAGGTAAACTTAAGACCAAAGAAGAAACTCTGGAAAGTCAGGGCCGAAAACAGGATAAACAATCCGAAATACAGAGGTCTGAAATACCTGTCGATACGCTCCGCCCTGAAAAGGAAAAACAAAAATACAGGGAACACCCAGAACATGTAATTAATGTTTGCGTAGAGACCGTTATTGGTCCCGAGGGGTGTTATCAGGATCGTCACCAGGGAAAGCACAGCTGCCAGTTTTTCACTTCCCTCGTTCTTTTTCCTGAAAAGATTGAACACAAGAAATACAACCGAGATCTCCGTAAGCAGGATTCCCGGATAGTAAATCGAGGAATAAGCGGAATAGTTAAAATCAAACATGCCCTTTCTTTTTAACATCCACAGAAGGATAAGGGACACAAGGGTAGCAAGGATATATCTTAACCATTCAAGCTTGTGGGGAAATACAAGACTTGTAAGTACCAGCATGAGCAAAAGAAGGATCGTAAGCTCCGTATAGGGCCACGCACTTATATAGGTCCTTACTATGTTTGAGAGCATGCCGGTGGCAGTATAGGAGGTGGCTTCCTCAGTCATGGCAAAAAGGGCTTTGATGCCGTCAATGTAAGCCCCGAGACCTCTGGTGAACACCACGGTAAGTATCCCGGGTACCAGTCCCGTTACATAGCCTCCGAGGCACACCCCGGTCTTTTTAAGATATTCGGAAAACTTTTCCTTTTTGAGGGCCAGATAATACCAGACCGCCAGGATCAGTCCTGCTTCACAGACATTGGGGAATCTTACGAAAACATTGAGTCCGAGGAAAATACCCGCCGTAAAAAGAAACCGGTCCTTTCCCCTGACAAGGCCCATATAGATAAAAGCGGTTCCCAGGAAAAAGAACAGGTACGTAAGATAATTGTACATCACGGTAACGGGGCACCAGCAAAGGCCCGTTGCGGTGAGTACCGCAAGAAAGACATATTCTTTCTTTATCTTAAGTTCCTTTACAAAGAAAAAGTAAGACAAGAGCACAAGCATGGCCTTAACAAGCCCGGTACAGATATTTAGCCCGAGCATTGTGTTTCCGAAGGGAAGAAGCGCAAAAAAGGCCCCCAGGAAATTCGTGAAAAGATATGAGGAAAACCACATATTGTCAAGATCGCCAAGGTGCCTGTAATTATAGGGGCTGAAGGCACTGTCCGTGATATCAAGCCCCAAATTTGATTTGCAAAGAGAAAATACCGCAAGGATCACCGGAAACAATATTCCGACGGTCAGTGCATATGCTTTTTTACTGTTTAACTTATCCAAAAAAGTGTCTATTCTGTCCATTCGCCATTCTCAATCCTTTGAAGATCATCTGAAACTGCCCGTAAGATTGTCTGTAGTCTCACGGATTATATATCTGGGACGCCCCTTGACTTCCTCGTATATCCTGCCGATGTAATGCCCGATGATACCAAGGCTTATCATGATAAATCCTCCGATAAGAAGGATCAGCAGTATGACCGTGGGAAAGCCCGCTTCGGAATTTCCCATGAGGAATCTGACCAGAGTCTGTATGGAAAGCACCACTCCGAAAAGAACGGAAACGGTTCCAAGGAAGGTCACGATCTGAAGAGGAAGGGTGCTGAAGCTTGTGGCATTGTTTATGGCATACTTAAAGAGGCTACGGACCGACCATTTGGTCTTTCCGAATTTCCGCTCTTCTACATCATATTCCAGTTTCACGGACTTAAAGCCCACCCAGAAAGAAAGGGCCCTGAAAAAGGTATTGCTTTCCTTAAGATCCAGAAGAGCATCCACCACCTTACGGTCCAGAAGCTTATAGTCTGAAGTGGCCTTCATATCCATCTTTATGAGCTTGGACATGATCCCGTAAAACATTCCGGCAAAGATCTTGTGAAGAAGGCCCTCACGGCCTCTGCTTCGTTTAACCCCTTCCACCACCTCGGCACCCTCATGCCAGAGCTTAAGCATATCGGGGATCACTTTGGGCGGGTGCTGAAGGTCACAGTCCAACACAATGCAGGCATCTCCTGAGGCGGCTGAAAGGCCCGCAAAGATCGCAGCCTCCTTGCCAAAGTTCCTGCTGAAGGAAAGCCCCTTCACGTGAGGATCCTTCTTCGAAGCATCCAGGATCTTTTCAAAGGTCAGATCCTTCGATCCGTCGTTAATGAAAAGGATCTCATAATCCTCGCCGCATCCTGTGCAGACTTCGGTGAGAACGCTGACGGTATTATCGATGTTTTCTTCTTCGTTGTAGGAAGGTACTATAAGAGATATAAGTGCCATTACCGATTCCTTTCAGAGTTTTCCGTCTTAATATACATTACTCCGTCTTTGATCACAATACTGCCGGCAGCGGGGAATGAGGGCATGCTTACATACCAGTCCTCATAGTAAAAGTCATTGGCGCCGGAAGGCTGTATGTTCAGGGTAACTCCCAGATAATTCTTTATGAACAGAGCATAATTTTCGGGCTTATATATAAGATAGTCCCCGGCCACGGAAAGCATGCTGCCGGTAACTTCACCGGTATAATCCGTTTCAGGGTAAGGATCTGTACCAACAACTCCTATAAATCTAATGGGGATATCCCTGTAAAAGCCCTCCGTCTGTTCTATCCTGTCCACAAGTCTTAAAGTGTAAGCATAGGTCTTTTCGTACTTTTTCTCAAGGTTTGAATACGCAATGTTGTCAGAAAGGGCAAAAGAAAAGGTCATTACCGTCACGCAGCAAAGAGCCGCCCAGTCAAGAAGGCTCTTAAAGCCGGAAGCCTTTGCTGTAAAGACCGTGTTCCTTTCGATGAAAGCAAGCATCATTAACGGGAAAAGCACCCATTGATACCTCATGAGAAGATGATAGGTCACTCCCGGAGATACTAACAGTATTCCGTTGGCGCAGACCGGGAAAAGAATCACCGCCACTGCGACGGACAGATAAAAAACAGGCTTTTTCCAAAGGCCTCGGCGTATCACGGCTGTCAATAAAGAAACCAGGAATATGAGCAAAAGCAATGTAAAGGCGATGCCCGCATAAACATTTGAAAACATTATCCTGCTTCGGACAGTAAAAGAAACAAAGTCCGAATAAACGTGCTTTATTCCGCCGAAAATTCCCGAAGAGAACAGTCCCGCATCGTTTATTCCCTGATAGGTATCAAGAGTCTTTCCGGTAATGGCAAGCAGGATCTTTAATATCCCGTAGTAAAGACCCAGACCGATAACTCCCATACCGATATATTCGGCCGTAGCTTTAATCTTACGTTCCTTTTTATCATCAAGCCAGATATCAAGTACCTTAAAGAGTGAGAGCACCATGGCAACGGATACATAGGACTGATAGGTTCCCATTCCGAAAGCTAATAATAATCCACCGATGATAAAACCAAAGGTATACTTATCCACCATGTATACGGCAATGACAGACAAAAGCAGCCCAAGCATATAACCGTCCATGGTAAAGGCATAAGCAAAGTTTGATGCTATGGACGGAAATACCGCCAGCATGCAGCCTGCAAGGATCAAAAAGCAGTCTCTTTTGATGCCGAGAGTCTTACATATGAACAGGCTTGCCACGGAAATATAAAGGATCGCCAGAAGACCCGTGACCCAGGGAAGGGCGTAGTAGGAAGATATCCCGCAGGTCAGTCCCAGAAACCACCTGCCGGAGGTTATCATGTTCTGATCAAAATACAGACTGGCGAGACCGTCGTGATTGGGCACATCAAAAGTAAGGGCCGGCATATGTACCAAAAGTCCTGCGACAAATGCGGACAGGAAGGCGATGATGCCGTCTCTTCCCAGCTTATCTTTTATCCGTTTAAAAAATGCTTCGGGAGTACTCATGGATTCTCCTCAAATTCATTAATGATCTTTGCTATCTTCGAAGCTTCCGCTTCAATGCCGGCATCGTTAAAATGCAGTCCGTCCGCCAGGTATTCCCTGTAATTACCTGCATCGATCCCAAGGTCCTCAAATCCGTCCAAAACAGGAACTTTAAATTCATCCGCGATCCTCAGGGCACAGTCGGAATACTCCTTAAGGAAGCCTCCGCCGTAAGATATTTCATTACAGTCTCCCGCAGCACCTTCAAGATAAAAATATGCGGGAGTCACTATGATCACTTTGGCACCGGGAAGAACAGTCTCAATATTCCGTATCGCAGTCCTTAACGCGCCTCCGAAACAGGCTTCGTTGTAAGGGTCTTTCGGATCCTCCACCGGAGCACCCGCCAGACAGTCATTGACACCGTAAGCCAGCACAACATACTTCAGGTCCGAGATATCCGCCTTGGAAAGCCGGTCTGCCACATCCGAGTTTCTGTTGGATAATCTCTGATAATCCGATGCGGATTCAAATACCCGTGACAATACCGAAAAGTTTCCGGTTTTCAGGAGTTTGGAAAGATATACCCCGGTGATGACAGTGGAATTCTCACCGTAACAGCCCCTTTCCAATGCCGAAAGGGAAGAGCCGCCGAAGGCTCCGTTAAGGGCCCTGAGTCCGGTTTCTTTTTCCACCAAAGCGGGGATCTTCTGTTCCGAAAAGGCTCCCACTATCCTGCTGTCTCCCAAAAACAGGATGTCATACTTTGCGGTTTTCTTTGTATAATTCAGTCTGAAACAGAGCAAAACAAGGATCGTCGCCAGCAAAGCGAACAAAACTGTCAGGATCTCTTTAGTCTTTCTTTTCACCGCTTATCTTTTCCCTGATAACATATTGAGGTGAGTTATTGAGGCTCACATATATACGTCCGATATATTCTCCCACCATTCCCAGCATCAGCATGAGCATTCCGCCTATGAATACAAGTGCACTCATGGTGGCGGAATATCCCAAAGGCACATCGGGAACCACAAACTTCTTTATGATGGTGTAGATTCCGTATGCAAATCCGCAAAAAGCAAAGAAAGCTCCGAAGCCCGTGGCAATTCTCAGAGGCTTGACGGAAAAGGCTGTAAATCCGTTGATCCAGAGATTGATAAGTTTGGAAAAAGTATACCCGGAGGTACCGATCTCTCTGTTCCTGTGATTTACATCCACATTGACTATGTTCTTTGTGGATCGTAAAACAAGACCGATCACATAAGGGTAGGCATTCTCATATTTGATCATCTCATCGGCCACGAACCGCTTTACGCCGAAATAACTGGACACATAGAGATTCTTGGGCTTTCCAAGCATGTGCTCGGCCATCTTTTCGTTCATGAAGGTACCGAAGTTTCGGAAAAGAGAATGCTTCTTGTGTGCATATCTGGCATATACCGCATCGGCTCCTTCATCCAGGGCACCTATCAAAAGCCCCACCTCATCCGCAGGGGTCTGTCCGTCATCATCGAGACAGATGACGTAATCTCCTTTGCTTTCTCTGATCCCCGCCAGCAACGCGCTGTGCTGTCCGAAGTTCCTTGCAAGGTTGATACCCGTGATATGGCGGTGTTTAGCCACCAGATCCTTTATCACGGACCAGGTGTTATCCGGTGACGAATCGTTGACAAGAACGATCTCATGGGAGTGATCGGGCATCTTCTCCATGGTTTCGTTAATCTCGTTTATGACATTTTCAAGTGTTAATTCCGACCTGTAACAGGGGATGACAAAACTGATCAGCATCTTTACGCCTCTTTTATATTGTTCTTTTGAAGATCGCATATCATGAGCAGTGCCCTGACCGACCCGTTACCGGGATATACGGGAAGGCTTTCTTCTTTTTTCTTAACAAAGCCCAGTTTTTCGTGAACTCTGATGCTTGCGGCATTCTCACAAAGTATCCTGGCCGTGGCTTCCGACAGCCCCAGAACTTCTTTTCCGAAATCAAAAAGCATGAGCCTGTAGGCTTCCCCCGCAAGTCCGACACCCCTTGGTGCATCGGGGCTCATAAAAAGTCCCGATTCCATGGAGTTTTCGTTGACATCGTATCCCTGAAAATATACGCACCCCACGGGTTCATCGGTATCCTTTCGAAATACGATAAACTGATATACAAGGCCTTTATTTACTTTGTTCTCGAGCCAGTTAAGGTGCTCTTCTCTCGAAATGGGCTTTCGGTAAAAGAAATTCCTGATGACATATTCGGAATTTCTCCATGACAAAAGCATCTCCGTGTCCGATACCCCAATTGGTCTTATATAGACCTTTTCGCCCGAAAAGACGGCACCTGGGTCGATGGGTGATCCGGGTCTCATTTTCTGTAATACTCCGCTATCTTCTTTACTGCCCTGATGGTATCTTCTATCTCTTCATCCGTAAGAGCCGGATAAAAAGGTATGCTCATGATCTGTTCGTAGGTAGCCTCTGCAACGGGGCAAAGACCTTTTTTGTACCCCAGCTTCTCGTAGTAGGAGTGCCTGTATACGGGAAGATAATGAACCTGAGGGCATATTCCCTCTGCCACAAGGGCATCAAAAAACTCACGTCTGGAGCATTTGAGTTTATCGGGATCAAGCCTGATCACATAAAGATGCCAGGTGGTATCGGACTCGGGAATGCACTCCTGCAATATGATCCCGGGTATATCCTTAAAAGCGGCATCGTAACGGGCCCTGATCTCTTTGCGCCTGTCAGAGAATCTCTTAAGTTTATCCAGCTGGCTTAACAAAAGCGCAGCCTGAAAATCTGTGATCCTGTAATTGTAGCCAAGCATCACCTGCTCATTGTACCAGCCCGCATCGCTCTTATTTACCATTTCATCCATATCTCTGGTAATTCCGTGACTTCTTAACAGTTTAAGCTTTTTGTACAGCTCCTCACTGTTTGTCATGCAGGCTCCGCCCTCACCGCAGGTAACGGTCTTTACGGGGTGAAAAGAAAAGGTGGTGATATCCGCCCATGATCCCACAGGCTGCCCTTTATACTTTGTTCCGATGGAATGAGCTCCGTCTTCAATGAGATATATGTTTTTCTCCCTGCAGATCTTAAGAAGCTCATCAAGCTCCACTGCCTGTCCGGTATAATCCACTGCCACGATGGCTTTGGTCCTTGGAGTTATCTTTCTTTTCACATCCTCAACATCTATGTTGTAGGTGTCGGGACGGATGTCCGCAAATACGGGCGTACCTCCGCAATAGAGCACGCAGTTGGCACTGGCTGCGAAGGTAATGGCCGAAACGATCACTTCGTCCCCTTCCTTGATGCCAAGGGCCATACATGCGATATGTAAAGCCGCGGTTCCGTTGCTCACCACCACCGCGTGCTTCGCTCCCGTTATCTCGCAGAGTCTTTCTTCAAGCTTTGAAATAGTGGGGCCGCCGGTCAGGAAAGGCCCTTTAAGTATCTTAGCCACAGCATTTACATCGTCGTCGTCTATCCACTGCTTTCCGTAACTGATCTTTTCTTTTCTGACGGGATCTCCCCCGAATATCGCAGGTTTTTCCATGTTGCTCTCCCTCATCGTTAAAGCTTATGCTTTATCTTGTCCGCCACGTCTATGTCGGTTCCGTACTGTATCTCCATCATTATCAGAGTGGTCTCTGCCTTGACAGTATGTCTGCATCCCCTGGGTAACCAGATCATATCCCCGGGAGCCACCCTTTGTTCAACACCGTCCACAACGGCCGTACCCGTTCCGGACAGTACATTCCATCTTTCATCCCGCCGTTCGTGGCTGTGATAATTCATGGAATGGCCCGGCATCAGAGTGACCTTCACCGTCATGCTTTCTTCTTCGATGTCCAGCACCCTGTAGCTTCCCCAGGATTTCTCCGCAAATCTCACGGGTTCCGTATATTCTTCCACGTAAGGCTTCATGTGGCTGGACCTGCCCTTGTCGGAAATGAGTATCCCGTCGGCACTTGCCGCCACAACCGTATCTTTAAGTCCCATGACAAGGATGGGAACGTCCAGTTCGTTGATCACATGGGTGTTTACACAGGTTTCATCCGTTCTGACCTTACCCAGGGTATTCTGTGCCATTACCTCGGTAAACATATTCCAGGTTCCCAGATCCTTCCAGTCCCCGTCATAGGTCACGCAGGCAATGTCCGTTTCTTTTTCCGAAACCGCATAATCGAAACTGACGGCCTTAAGGCTCTCATAGGCACTCTTAAGTCCGGAAAAAGAATCGTACCCGGTCTCGCTCTTGGCTTTGCAAAGCATATAGCCGAGCCTGAAGCCGAAGATACCGCCGTTCCATAAGGCGCCTGCACCGAAAAGCTCTTTCGCCGTTTCAAGATCCGGCTTTTCCTTAAAGCCTGTAACTTTGCCCTCTTTAACGGTTATATAGCCGTATTTTTCGCTTGGGTATGTGGGAGTGATCCCCATAAGTACAAGGTTGTTTGCGCCTGTCTCAACCTGCTTTCCAATTTCCCTTATGGTCTTAAAATATCCATCATCGGCGTAAGGATCCACGGGGCAGACCACAACGGCTTCTTTTTCATCGATACCCAAAACATCCTTCAGGTACAAAGAAACCAGTGCCACCGCAGGAAAGGTATCTCTGCGGACGGGTTCCACACATATATCCACATCGGAACCCAGCTGATTCTTTAACTGGGAAGCCTGGTTTGCGGAAGTAGTGATGGTGATCCCTGCCTCAGGTATCTGCTTTTTTAACTCCCTGTACACTCTCTGTACCATGGATTCAAGCTCCCCCGAAGGACCCCGGAAAGCCTTTATGAATTGTTTCGAGCGTACTTCGTTGGACAGGGGCCAAAGCCTCTTTCCGGAGCCGCCGGACAGAATGACTATATGCATATGAGTATCTACCGTTTGATCTGTGACAGTTTCTTTGTGATTGATTCCGCTATAAGTATATTGGCATCAAATGTCGGATGAACACCGTCCCTCAACATATATGAACAGGTTTCCGCATTTATGAAGGAATCCGTAAACATGTCAAGGAACTGGGCATTGGAGTATTCGGAAATGACTTCGGCCGCCGTCTCCGCATAATCCTTCAGGCTCAGACTGTCTTCACCGAAGGTCTCGGTCCCGTAATTGCCATACTCGGAAAACAGAGGTGACACAACCAGTAATCCGGCTCCCGGAAAGGCATCTGTAAGGTTGTCTATCCCTTTCTGAAGAGCTGTTTTAAACTCATCTTTTGAAAAGCCTCTGCAATAATCATTAAAACCGTATTCGATGACAATAAGTGTCTTTTTCCCCTGATTTGAAGAGTTTTGAAGTCTCTCAAGTTCCCTTCTGCTCCTGGTATCTTCGGGGAATTCGTTCTTTCCGTTCTTCACCCATTCCGATACTTCCGTGAAAGAACAGTCATTCTCAACGTAGCAGGCACTTGTCCCGCATTTGGAAAGATTGTAACAATCGGCTGATGTAAAGCCCTTTACAAAGCCGGGGATCGAAAGGGTATCCTCTTCATTCTGGTCGAAGATACTGTCTCCGAAGAAAAGGATGTTGCAGTCGTACAGTCCGCTCTGCGTATAACCGTGGGCTCTCTCTTTGTCGATAACGCTCTTAAGGGTCTCAATACCCGCACCGATGCTTTCGTCATCAACGGTATACTGATCCGTATTTTCCAATGCAAAAACTTTTTTCCTTACATCCGGGATCATGCGACCGGCTTCAAAAGAATCGTCATTGGCAATGAGCCAGTCCTCAAGACCCATGGCGTGGATCTTAACGTTATTGTACCAACTCCCGTAATAAACATAATCGTTCCATATACTTAATATCGAATCGGTTTCTTCTCCCGTTTTTCTGCTCCACTCGTCAGCAGACACCACCGGCAGATTCAGGGAAAAAGAAACCTCGGGGTGATCTGCCGCAAAGCCCAGGATACATTCCCTGTATTCCTGAGGGAATGTAAGGATGTCACCGGAATCCGTAAGAAAACTCTTTTTGTAGTTTTCATACATGGAAACGGGATCAAGGTACAAAACGACTCTTTCGATATTGTTCTCAGAGGCAAAAACGGTATTCAAAAACAAAGAAACCTGCTCCGGTGTTTTGATACCGTAGGGTACTACCGCAAAGTTTTTCAGAAAATATGTATGGTACCATTCCTCACATCGCTCATCCACATCCCACATGCCAAGCTGCACACCGTCATATTCCGTTGCGCCAAGCCTGTTCACCCAAAAGTTGCACTTTCTTGCGTCAAATTCGGCTTCTTTGTAATTGTCTTCAAGAAATGAGGTGACTTTCCTTTGAAAACTGTTCTCTGAAATGCCCCTTTGGATCTCAGCCTTGAGCCTGGCCTTTATCTCTGCCTGCCTGGTTTTGGAGCCGAAATATCCCTTTATCAGGAACCCTGCCAAAACAGCTATCGTCAGGCACATTATTATGCTCAATAACTTAAATTTACTGAAATGTTTCTTCATGGTACTTTATATGACAGCCTTTCAAATTGATCAGTCAAAGCCCTTTGCCCTGGCATGTATTTTTCTGACGGTCCTTGGTGCTATGGCAAAAAGAGTCAGATAAAACTTGTTCTTACAGGTTAAATACCGGGAAAACAGTCCCGCAGGCAGGTGTTGCCTCACGTACTTAACACACTCCGGATAGCCTTCGTAGTCCCGGCACATCTTTGAGATCGGTATATGCAAAAGATACTGCATACGCTGGAACAGTCCGAATCGTACGGCCACGGGCCGAAGATCCGGGTATATGCACCTGACCATCTGCTCCGCCTCGTCGGCATTATCCACACAATCCTTAAACACACGGGAAAACCGGTTTTTATCCGTCTTTCTTGTGTTGCTCTCGGGCTTATAAAATACATGATATTTATGCCCCGGCAGGGACAAAACTCCCTTGCAGTC
>JAEEGL013258320.1_pt1 | contig 12262 bp, 14 predicted proteins | sample 9134231 | NCBI WGS metagenome assembly JAEEGL01 (sample SAMN16246548, study PRJNA631951) | gut metagenome | biome: gut microbiome; feature: rumen; material: fiber-attached | host: Bos | place: Iran: Karaj | collected 2018-10
AAAGCAGTTGGGGGAAGATAACAATAGTTTTGTGAAAGGAAAAGGTGATTCTTATGAGAAAAATGATTATTGTATTATCTTCCATTACAGTTATGACTCTTATGCTTTTGGTTAGTAGCATTAGAGTGGATGCTGAAAGTTACGAGGAGTATTGCGAAAGATGGCTTCAGAAACAACGTGAGCGTGACGAGAAACTTATGGACGAGTTAGAAGCAGAGGGGACCTTGACGCAGGAAGCAATCGATTCCATAAGCAAAGGAACTTCAAAGAGAAAACCAAATTGTAAATCAAATAAAAGTTCAAATAAATACAGCGATTCCGGAAGCTCTTCATCCAGTGGAAACACAACTTCCGGAAAAGGCTGGGTATACTCAGCAGATGAACTTCATGTAATTGGACTTCCTGAGGGAGAGGATGGCTACACACTTCCCGGTTGGTATGGAGATGTGGATTAAAAAGGAGGCCAGCCATGGGAATTTTATACGTTTTTTTATTGATCATAGTTACACCAATTGTTTTAATAAAAAAATATAGAGAGGACCATAAGGGTGAGTTGGAATTAGTACTTCTTAAGATGATTGGAGCGATACTTGCCGTCATGCTCACCATAACAGTTTTGCTCAAGGAAGTAATACAGGAACTGCTTAATAAGCTCAGTAAAAAGATAGCTGTTATAGAAAGAAGAAACAGAAGGAAAGGGTAAGGTATTCATTATGTTTTTTGGAAAAAGAGATAAAGATGTAAGACTTACAGATAAGGAATATAAGGGCCTCATTAGCAAAATGAGCCGGAAAGAGAGAAAGGACTTTGAACGCAGACAGGAGGAATTAAGGCGCGACAGAGAAAGTGATAGGCTAGATGCTTGGCTGGATTTCGAGGATGAGATGGATGGTATGTGAATTGTAGATTATATATAAAACTCAAAAAGCAGTTATTATGTCAAAATGAATGAATGTGAAGGGCTTATAAAATCTGGATTGATGGGTATTGATGTGGTATTATATAGGTACTCTAACGAGTACCGGTGTTAGAGGCAAAGATTATTGTCAATATGATGCTGATCAGGTTGCGTGTGATATCACACCAGCTGTCGTATCTGTTGTCAGGAGTTATTACAAGTAACACCGAAGCAATTATGATAAGAATAAGTATCATTGCGATATAATCCTTTCTGGTAATTATTATAATATAATTATCACTTAAGAATTTAATAGGCAGTTCACTGATGATACTTGAAAAAGTGAGTTGGTGAAGTTAAGAAACATACCCGCTGTGAATTTGGCATACTGCCGCCACCACCAGCGGGTATTGCTCTATTTTGGAGGAAGTATGGAAGAGGTAGAATTTAAGGATAAATGGAAAAAGAAAAAAATAACTCATTATGCACACTTTGACTATCCGGTATCATTAGAATCTTGCATGAGCAAGATCAAAGATCCTGATTATGTTGCGAGATATGCTTTTTATCCATTTATTCATTACAGTATGAAGTCAAGAAAACTCGTGGATAAAAACGGGACTATAAGAAATGACAACCCTAAAGTTAGAAATATCAAGTATGCAGCACATTTGGACAGTTGGATATTCAGGTATTATGCATATCTTATAAATGAGCAGTATAACAAAAGAGTCCTTACAGATGGTTTGAATGATGTATCAGTTGCATATAGAAGCAATTTGGGCAAAAACAATATTAATTTTGCATATGAAGCTTTTTCTTTTATCAGAGAACAGCGAGATTGCCTTGTTATAATAGGTGATTTTAAGGATTTCTTTGATGGACTAGATCATACATATCTCAAAAAACAGTTAAAAGAACTTCTTGGTGTACAGAACCTAAGCAAAGATTATTACAATGTGTTCAAAGCTGTGACTAGGTATTCATATGTTGATATTGAAAAAATCCTTGAGTTGCGAGGACTTAAAAGCGGGAAAAAGGGGATAAAAGAGCTTAATTCAAGCAATAAGCCAGTCATGACAAAAGAAAAATTAGAATCTTTGGCTAAAGAAAAAGATGGCATCATTCCTAATGCGCCGCACGGCGTACCTCAAGGATCGCCAATTAGTGCTGTATTGGCAAATGTATACATGCTAGAGATAGATAAAGAAATATTGGATTATTGCAAGGAACGAGATGGCTTCTACATGCGTTATAGTGATGATTTCATGGTTGTAATACCTGGAATTCACTTTAAGGATTATTCTGAGCATGTAGAAAAAATAAAAAGGATACTAGAAAAGGCCAAGGTTGTTTTAGAGGATCATAAAACACAGACTTATCAAAAAGAAGGCACTATTATAACTAATCTTTCAACGAATAGTAAGAAAAGAATTATAAACTTCCTGGGATTTTCTTTCGACGGAAAGATCGTAAGTATAAGATCTAAGACAATATCAAAGTATTACCATAAAATGTACAGGAAAGCTAATGGTGTTTTATCAAATGGTGGAATGACTCATAAGAAGACTAAGGCTGGTAGAAAGAATCTGTACCGACTTTATTCGTGCAAAGGCAGTAGATGCTATAAACGTGCTAGAGGAATTCATTTGACGGAAAAAGATCGTGCCAATTTTCTTGACTATGTAGATAGGGCTGGGAGGATCTTTGTTAAAGATCCCATAAATAAAGATACTAAGAGACATATGGGGAAGATTAAAAAGGCCCTTAAGGGGTATAGTTAGCTACAGCTGAAAGAAATTTGGAAACTTAAAAATTACGAAAATTTCGACTGGAATTTTTACGTTGAAATTTTCACATTACGCCTAGAGATTAGTGCTAAATCTGATAAAAAAATGTGCGAACGCACATTTTTTTATGCGTATTTCATTGATCAGAGAAAACGGATCACATATAATTATGAATCACAGATGTTGAGGTTATCATTTTGTATTACGAGGTATTAGATGGCTGCAAATTATAAAAAGTTGTGGAAATTACTTATCGATATGGATATGAAAAAGAAGGATCTAGCATCACTCGCGGGCATTAGCAATGCATCTATTGCAAAAATGGGTAGAAATGAAAATGTGACAATGGATGTATTAGTTAAGATATGCTCAGCATTGCAATGCGATATAGGAGATATCGTAGAGATAATTCCTGATAAAAATTAAGATTACTGAGGTTTTAAATGAAAATCGCGATTATAGATGCAGATCTTTTAGGAAGAACGAAGCATAGATTTCCTAATTTGGTTTGTGAAAAAATATCAGCTTATTGGAAGCAAAAGGGTGCTGATGTAGAACTGAAGCTTGATTATGAGCAATTAGATGAATATGATGAAGTTTTTATAGCAAAAGTCTTTACTGATACATGGGTTCCCGAGTGGATTGCTAGTAATGTAGACATGGAAACCTGTGAAGTGTATTTGCCGGATAATATTCATGTGGGAGGAACCGGATTCTTTTTCGCTCACGCACCAAATTTACCGGAAGATATAGAACACCATATGCCAGATTATCACTTGTATGATGATTGGATAGAAAGTGAAGTGGAAAAAGCACGAGAAGAACATGAAAAGGCTGGAAAGCGATTTAATAAATCTTCGTTCATGGTTCAATTTAAAGAGTATACAGATTACAGTATTGGATTTGTGACTCGTGGTTGCTTTAGAAAATGTCCATTTTGTGTGAATCAAAAATATGATAGGGTTTTTCGGCATAGTCCAATAGAAGAATTTTATGATGATTCTCGTAAAAAAGTATGTTTGCTTGATGACAATATATTTGGATGCCCTGATTGGAGAAAAATCTTAGAAGAATTAATCAGCCTAAAAAAGCCATTTAAGTTCAAGCAAGGAATGGATGAACGTATCCTTACAGAAGAGAAATGCGAGCTGCTATTCAGTGCCTCATATGATGGTGATTATACCTTTGCATTTGATAATGTTTCAGATTATGAATTGATTCATAAAAAACTGAAGCTAATTAGGAAATATACTAAAGCCACCAACATTAAGTTTTATGTACTAGTGGGATTTGAAAGTACAGATGCTAATGACATTATCAATATGTGGAAGCGAGTAGAACTCTTAATGAGGTATCAGTGCTTGCCTTACATTATGAGGTATAGAAATAAGAATGAGACTCCTTGGAAAAGTTCTAAATACCGTGGAATGTATGTGACGATGGCAAGATGGTGTAACCAACCAAACTTTTATAAAAAGAAGAGCTTTAGGCAATATTGTGAAGCTAATCAGGCTCTTGTAAAGACAGAGGGACATATCTGTTCTTCAATGAGAGCAATGGTTCAATTTGAAGAAGAGTATCCGGAAATTGCTAAAAAGTATTTTGATCTGAGATTTGATCAGTTCTGCGAATACGATATTGATTGAACAGAGGTATTTATATGAAAGAGCCTATTGAAAAATTTGTTTTTGCAGAAAGCGATTCAGATGAGTTTGCAACCTATATAATTGAGTTTATGAAGGAACATACAATTGAGGATATGGTGTCAGTTGTATCAAAGTATGTAGACAAAATAGCTGAATTGAAATCTTCTAATATCCCGCAGTTTAGTAGCCTTGAGAAAGTTGATGATGTTGTGCAAATTGTTTCAGATGCAGTTGACGAAATAGACTATAAATATGTGGGATATATGATCAATAAAAATGCATCTGAAGCAGCACAAGTTAAGTATGGTGAAAATCATCTTAAACTTGCAATTCAGATGGGGCTTGTTTCTGATAAACCGTATAAGATTACTGAACTTGGGAAGTGTTATTTGAATATAGCTGAGGATCAGCGAGAGCAAATTAGAACAAAATTGTTTTTCAGAATTCCAATAATACAGTATTTGTTAACTCGAAGCCAGAATAAAATTATCGATGGTATGGACGTGCTTAAATCTGTATTATCAGAAAAAACAGCGGTACGACGAAGGAGCAATACAAAAGCGATCATAAAAGAAATATTTGAATTAAGTTCTTTGGATTTACAAAAACAAATTATGAATAATATAAAGTGGTGATTATATGGGTTTTAGAAGCTTACCATTGAAATATGCATATGATGGAAATAAGGATGATATGTTATGGGATTTTTATATTCCAACATTATCTAAGTGCATGAAATATGACAGAATATCAGGCTTTTTTTCATCAGCAAGCTTGGCGGTAAGTGCAAAGGGGCTTGCCGAGTTTATAGCTCATGAAGGACACATGAGACTAATAACATGCCCTAGGTTATCTAAAGAAGACATCGATGCTATACAGAATTCGGTATCATCACTCGAAGATGTGATGGTTAAAAATTTTATTAGTGACTATGAGAGCATTGAAAGCCAGTTTCAAAAGGATCATGTAAATGCCTTGGGATGGATGCTTTCCAATGGATATTTGGAAATAAAAATTGCGTTACTGAAAAAAGAGGGAAGGCTGTGTACAGAGGATGAAATAAATGAACATGCAATGGTTCATCAAAAAGTTGGAATAATGTACGATGAACTAGGAGATATAATTTCTTTTAGCGGATCAAATAATGAGTCTGCAACAGGCTGGATAGAGAATATTGAAGAATTTAAAGTGTTTAGAAGCTGGTCAGAAGAAGGAAATTATTATCTGCAATCTGATATAGAGAAATTTAATGACTTTTGGAACGGTAAAGTTAGAAAGGATTGTGAGGTTTATACCATTCCAGAAGCAGTAAAAAAATGTCTACTGAAAGCCGGAGAAAGCTTCAAGGTTGAAGATCTTGCTATTAAGCGATACTACGAAAAAGCAGGCTCTAGAAAAGATAACAGAGAAGAGCTAAGACTGTTCTTTTACCAGAAAGAAGCTGTAGAAATGTGGGAAAAGAACGAGCATTCATTATTATTGCAGATGGCTACCGGATGCGGAAAAACAAGAACTGCTATTGGGTGCATGCAGAAAGCTTTGGCTGAGAAGGAACCAGTTATCATTATAATAGCATGTCCTCAACCAACACTTTCGTTTCAATGGAAGAGTGATATAGAGAGATTGAAGGTTGATTATGATACATCATTAGTAATTGATGGTAGTGTGGCAAAGTGGGATGTAAAGCTAAGAAAAGAAATTAATAAAATGCTTGCATTAGGCAAGAAAAGTTTGCTTGTTTATACTACACATAAGCTATGTGCCAAAGAAAAGTTCATTGAAGTAATTAATTCCTTTTCGGATGTAAAAACATTTTTGATAGGTGATGAAGTACATGGAATGGGGGCACATGAGGCTAGAAGAGGACTATTGAATGGGTATAAATATAGATTAGGGTTAAGTGCAACACCAACTAGATGGTTCGATGATTATGGCAGCCAAATTATAACAAATTATTTTGGTAATAAATCATTTGAATTTAGTATTTTAGATGCTCAATCAAACATAAACCCATATACTATGAAGCCATATTTGGTGAACTATACATATCATCCAGAATTTGTTGAGCTTGATGATGATGAGCTGGATGAGTATGTTGAATTAACAAATAAGATAACAAAGATGTCACAGTCAACGAATGAAGAAGTAGCTGATGCAATGGAATTTCTTCTATTCCAGAGAGCCAATATAGAAAAGAATGCAAAAGCGAAATATAAGTTGTTAGAAGGTATCCTTGATCGTATAGGTGATGACATAGAGGATACAATCATTTTTGTATCTGATGAACAGATTGATGAAGTACGACAAATCTTAGGAAAACGAAATATTAGAACACACAAGTTTACAAAGGATGAAGGAAGAAGCCCGTCTCCAGAATATGGAGGAAAATCTGAAAGAGAATATATCATAGATAAGTTTAAGAACAAGCAATATCAAGTTCTTGTAGCAATTAAGTGTCTTGATGAAGGAATAGATATTCCTTCAGCGAAGAGAGCAATTGTGATGGCTAGTAGCACAAATCCAAGAGAGTATGTACAGAGAATTGGAAGAATAATTCGTCAAGACTACGGGAAGTTTGAGGCAGATATTTATGATATGATCATTCACCCAGATCTAAAGAGAATATCCGATGACATTTTGCGTGAGATGGAAGAAAAAATATTTAGAAAAGAAATGGATAGAGTTCTAGATCTAAGTGCTAACGCAAAGAACAACTCAGAGATAGTGACTACAGTTTATAAAGTACTAAGAGAGGTTGAAGTCTGATGGAAAACAAGATTATCGAAAATAAAATAAAGGAAAAAACAGCTGGCGATCCAATAATGGAAAAATTTATAACTGATATTGTTGAATTGGAAATACATAATAAACAGTACAGTGCTCCTTACAAAGAAAAGATTAAGAAATCTGTTAAGGAAAGGAATAAATAGGATGAGGTTTGATAGAGTAGAATTAAGGAATTATCGTCAGTATAAGAATATTACGCTTTCATTTGAAAAGAGTTTGGATACGGATATCCATATTATTCAGGCATCAAACAGCGTGGGAAAAACCAACCTACTTAATGCCCTTAACTGGTGCTTGTATGGCGACGAACCACATCTGTCATCTGATGAGCATAAGCTTAGCTTATGCACTGAGAGTGTGCTGAAAGAAGCATATGCTGAAGGTGAACCTTTCTGTGAGGTTTCTGTTGAAATAACTGGAATGGATCATGATTCAGTTTTAAAGATAACTCGTTCTGTTAAGGTGAATTCTGAAACCGGAAATATTGCATCCAAGGATAGCTTTATTATTGAGGAACGTCTTAGTTCTGGTGATACTGAGTATTATGAAAATGACACTGCCAAAGCGAGAGTAGAATCTATTTTTCCAATAGGAATAAGAGAATACTTTTTCTTTGATGGTGAGCAGTTGCTTAATTATTTTGGAGAGAAAACTAATACTTCAGCAATAAAAGATAGTATATATAGTATTGCGCAGATCAACTCTATTCAAGAAGCACATATTCATCTAGATGAAATAATTAAAAAATATAATAAAGACATAGGAGATGCACAACCAAAACTCCAAGCAGTTTTCAATAAAAAGGAAGAAGCAATTAGGCAGCGTGATAACCGTAAACTAGAGATAGAGGAATTATCGCATCAGATAAAGCATGCTGAAGCTGAGATAAAAAGAATAGACAAGTTAATTACTGGTTCTAAAGATGCTGTAGAGGCAAATGAAAAGAGAAATGAGAATAGGGATAAGATTACTGGACTCATAAATGAAAAGAACAAGATAGCAGATCAATTAAAGACATTAATAAGAGAATTTACAGTTTTACTATTTTTGTATGAGGTAAATGATAGGATTGTAGAGTACATTAAAGATGAAGAGGAAAAGGGTAACTTAAATCCTAATATTGATCCAGATATAATAATGAGAAGCTTGGAAAAGCATAAATGCGTTGTATGTGACGAAGATTTGACGGCTGAGGTTGAGGCGAGATTGCAGGAAATTATAAATAATGTAAAAGTTTCAACGAAGACCAGTAGATTGTTTACAAAACTGCATACTGAATTGAATAGTGCAAAGATTCAGGCTAAATCATACAAGGAAAAGAAGGAACAATTAACTTCTACATACAATCTACTTCAATCTCAGATAGATGAGTTAGAAGAAGAAAATGAGGGCCTGTCAGAACGAGTAAAAGCGTGTTCAGATATAAAAGGTGCTCAGACATATATGAGTGAGAAAGAAAATCTTGAGGGAACGATAGAAAGTAATAAAACGAAAAAAATAAGATATGAAGTTAGCTTAGAAGATCTAAACAAAAAGGTTAAAGACCTGGAAGACGAGTACAAGAAATTAGAGGATGAATGCAAGGTTGACGAAGAAATAAAAAAATATAGAGACTTTGCGCTGGAAGCTCGTCAGGTAATTATTTCTATAGAAACAGAGATGGCTGATGAGGTTAAGGCCAAAATGGAAAAAGTTACAATGGATCTTTTTGATGAGCTAATATGGAGAACCCATACTTATAGTCATATTGAATTGGACAAAAACTTCAAATTTCAGTTATTTAATATGGACAATAAATCATGTTTTGGTACGTGTAGTGCTGCTGAAAAAGAATTGTTAGCTTTAGCATTTACAATAGCTCTTCATGAAGTTTCTGGATATAACAATTTGTTGTTTATAGATACGCCGGTCGGACGTGTATCAGATATTAATCGTTTCAATTTTGCCAGTGTACTTAAGGATGTAAGCAAGGATAAGCAGATTATTTTAGCATTTACACCATCTGAATATTCGGATGAAATTAAAAATGTGTTGGATGATACTGTAGTGTCAAGTTTTAACACATTGTCATCAGATGAAAACAGTACAGAGAGGAAATAAGCTTTATGTATGACAGAGTATATCTAGATTCAGAACGTTTTGAAAAAATAATAAATGGAGTAATAAAAGAAAACAATTTATTGGGATTGTATAAAGACCAAAACATACGGCTATATATGTATGCTTTTGCATTGGGATTTGCGTCTGGTAAAATGACGCCTTCTTCTCATAGAAGAGACTATGTCCGAGATGATACAACTGAGAAAGTGTATCCTGAGGCGATTTCTTTGATTGATGCTGTTTATATTTCAAAGCTATTGGAATCAGGGGAAAAAGTTAATATAGAAGACAATGAGAATGCATATAATATGGCAGAACAATACGTAAATACTGGATTGGATATTATAGCAGAAGAAGCAGAAGAGTCTGATGATGAGACAATGATGTTTGCAGCACTTCGACAATTAGATAAAAAATATGAAGAACTATTCGGAAACGAATAATTTTGTGTGATGAGCAAAATTATTTTTCAGTAAATATACTTAATATTTATTTTATGCGTAGTTAACGTTTTGCTTGCTATTTCATAAATTCAATAATGCTATAATCAAGGAAGGGGGCTACATGCCTCCTTTTTGATTATGCATTTTTTGGATGATTATGAGGTGATTAAAATGGATGAGGCGACTGCTTTTATAGAAAAGACAAATGATTTCTTTAAAGATAGAAAATTAGGTGCCATTCTTAGGACAAAATTGTTTTTGAAAATGCTCGTATGAGCTATCAGGAAATCGGAGATAAGTAAGGCATCTATATATGAAACATGAATTTCAAAAAAAGTTAGTAATACCGATTGTTATTATCATAGCTGTAATAGTTCTAGTGGGAAGATGAATCTATTTTTCTATTCAGGATAAAAGGATAGATAAGCTTCGTGAACAGTATGTAAAAGAACTGGCCATAGAGTTAAAAAGCGTTGAAAAGCTTGATTATGTTAAGGGTATTACAACTAAGGTTTCTTGTGATGTAGTAAACAGTGGAAAATCTAATGCTTGTTTTGATAACCATATAGAGGCGGTGGTTGAATTCGATGAGAAATATAATAAATTGAGTCGTCAGGAACAATGCCTTAAGCTCTGTGATATAGATAAAAAGATGACGGATATTATCAGCAATGAATATAGAGATAGTGAGTTTTATGAATATCTTGTTGAGAATAGAACAAATTCTTATTCAAAATGTATCAGGTATAGAGGCATGGAACTCGCGGTATATAGTGACCATGATTTTGAGTATTCCTGCCAAGGAATCAGCTATGGCATTGTAGATAATAATGTTTTTTGTGTAAATCCATACCCTCACAGTAATGAGAATGAGGAACTATATGATTATATTTATCAATACGGAGAGATAAGTCATTTCCAGAATTGGGCTGATAAAACCATAAACTCGGAATCATCTGTAACACAGAATAATAATTCATCTACCAAGTCAGAATATGATCCTTATGATGTACATAAATACAAATCCGCACAAGATTTCGCAGATGACAAGTATGAAGAATTTTTTGACTATGAAGATGACTATGAAGATGAAGACGAAGCCTATGATGCAGCTGAGGACTATTGGAGAGAGCATCACTAATGATAAGAATGTTGAGTATTACGACAAAAACGCGGATGGCTTTTTCGGAGGATCAATTACTGCTGATAATGTAATTGGAATTGCTCTATAATTATGTGTGGAATTTGAAGAAGAGTAATTAACTTCAAAGTGTGGAGGATGCAGCATTCGAAGCTTTAGGGGGGATAATGGAAGAGAAAGATTTACTTAAAAAGAAACATCATTTTGTTCCTCAGGTGTACTTGCGAGGTTTTTCACCAGACTATGAGCCTCTGAATAAAAGCAGTCTGCCTTTTGAAAAGTACACTATATTTTCTTTTGACATAGAAAAGCGAGCATATGATTCGACGGAAGCGGTTCCAATACATTCTATTTGTTACAAGAAAAAACTGTATGAAATATATGGAGCGGATGGGCAAATTGTTGTTCCAAATTGGTTGGAGAACTGGTTTTGTGAGCTTGAAAAGATGTATGGCAGCTATAGGACTGAGCTAGAGCGAAAGATTCATAGGGATAATATAGGAGTCCCCAATTTCCTTACAACAAAGGAACGGGGATTTTGGGTTACTTTCATAGCAATACACTTGTTGAGAAATGCGCATGCATTATCAGAAGCAGAAGCGGCAATTAAGGATCTAGATAATAGCAGTTTATCTGATAAAGAGATAAAAAGTGTTGTGAGAAAGTTATGTTTGCCATTTTTCCGGGAAATCCATGAAGGTTCAATGGAAACAAAGATATTAGATGAGATACTTGCTCCGATGTATAAGATGCAGTTTGCTGTAGGTGTTGATTTTGATCATCAGCTTATTACATCAGATAAAGGAGCATCAATTATCGGGAAAGAGTTTCCCGCGGAAGAGTATGATGAGGTTATCTTTCCAATTACATCATCTATATGTTTGTTTTTGGTAGGTAATGATAATAAAGATGAGTATCAAGACAATATGTTGTTTGAATTATCAGAGGCTGGGAAAAATCATGTTACAACGAATGTGGTTTTAGATGCATATAAGAAAATCTATTCTAATCATAGGTTTTCTGTTCAAGAAAAGAAGTTTATAAAAGAAATTGCTGCAGAGAGGATAATGGTAGATAAGTGAGGTAAATGATGGGACGAAACAATAATAATGCTGGTATTCATATTATCCCTAGAGGTTATCAAGGGCCAAGTGAAACTGACGAGTATGATAAGTATTCCGAGCTCATTGCTGATTCAACAAAAGTGTCTCTATTAGATAGTAAGATTATCGAAGATATTACTGCATGCAACTTTATAACTATTTGGGATAAAAAGGGGAAGTACAGTGAGTGTAAGTGCAGATGCTCAGAGCTGAAATATGCTGATAATAAAATAAATTACCATAAGAGCTTTGATACATTGGGGACAGTTGTTGTCCCTGGAAAGGTGTGCCCTGCATGTGGAAGAATGTATGTTGTTAGAGATATAGTTTTAAAATACATAAAACAACATCATG
>JAEEGL013297803.1_pt1 | contig 12262 bp, 12 predicted proteins | sample 9134231 | NCBI WGS metagenome assembly JAEEGL01 (sample SAMN16246548, study PRJNA631951) | gut metagenome | biome: gut microbiome; feature: rumen; material: fiber-attached | host: Bos | place: Iran: Karaj | collected 2018-10
CGGCCCTTGTTTTGTACGTAGGACCATACTAAACCTTCTTTGTCGGGCCTTGCTGGGTTCTTGTAGCGGTAGCAGACTTCGCCGGGCTTTGTGGTTTCGAGGCTCACGTCATTGCTGGTTACGTCCACAAACGGAATCCAGCCCTGGTCCGCGCGGTAAAAGTCGTTGATGGCGACTGGGTTCAAATCATGCGCACGGTTACCCATGGTGCAGTAATCGCCGTACCAGTAAAGGTCCGGCCAACCGAAAATCATGTGGCCGCTTTCATGCACAAAGACGTAAATCGAAAATTTGCCGGGCATGTCCGTCATTTGATGGTGCGTAAGCCTAACGCCATCGCGTTTTTCGTTGGACCATCCCGAGTGGGGCCAAAGTCCCTGTCCCCATGTTTGTCCGGCGCCAGCGTAGACGATGTTGATTGCTTCGGTCGTTCCGTCCTTGTCGTTGTCATAACGTGAAAAATCGACTAGTGGATCGAAGTAATTGAACACTTCTTTCATGAGCGAGTCCGAACCCGTGTACCCTTGCAGGTTTTCGTACCAAGACTTGGGATGTTTGGCGCGGTACCAACCGTAGACTTCATTGGTCAGGTCGAGTTGGCCTTTGGAAACGTCCAAGTAATAGTCGCGCACGGAACCGTTGCAACCGTCCCTGTTGAATCCTTCCTTGTTCAGCCAATCTTCCACTTCGCTAACTGTGACGGGCGCCGTCTTGTCCGGGAAATCGACGAGGAGTGTCAAACTGTAAATTTTACCCTTGGGGGCGGCGTAATGGCTCTTTGTTTGCGCCGTTGTAGACCGATTTAGGAGAAAACTGGGCGTGCTAAATCTGGGCCTTGCTTCTTCGGGCCATTCCTGGACGCGTTTTCCCTGGTACACGATGTCTGCAAAAAGCATCGTCGGAAGCAATAATAACAGGCCAAATGCAATTTTGGTTTTCATAAAAACAACCCTTTCTCTTTTTAGAAATACATTAATTTGCGGTAAGATGGTATATCGTATGAAAAAAGCAAGGACTAATAATATTGCCTATAGCCTTTTTTTATTACATTTCCTCCGAATGGAAACATTAACCAAAGGGTGTTACTAGGGGCCATCGATTTTATTCCGCGGTCTACCTCTAACGTCCTACTTCCTATAAAAAAATTATGTCAAAATTCAAGCGTATTCTCCTCAAGCTCAGTGGCGAAGCCCTCGCAGGCGAAAAGGGCCACGGCATCGACAACGTTATCCTTTCCGACATGGCTTCGGAAATTGCATCTATCGTCAAGCAGGGTGTTCAAGTTGCTCTCGTGATTGGCGGCGGTAACCTCGTTCGTGGAATTTCCGCTTCCGCTGGCGGCATGAATCGCGCCCAGGGCGACGCCATGGGCATGCTCGGCACCGTGATGAACGGCCTCGCCATGCAGGACGCTCTCGACAAGCAGGGTGTGGATTCTGTCGTGATGTCTGCCATCCGCATGGAACCGGTCTGCGAATTCTTCGACCGCCGCAAGGCTCTCAAGCTCTTGTCCGCTGGCTCCGTGGTGATTTTCTCTGCCGGTACAGGTAACCCGTTCTTCACCACCGACAGCTGTGCCGCTCTCCGCGCCATCGAAAGCGAATGCGACGTGATCATGAAGGCGACCAAGGTCGACGGCATCTATACCGCAGACCCGGTCAAGGATCCGACGGCAACGCGTTTCGACGATATCTCGTACAAAGAAGTCATCTCTCGCGGCCTCAAGGTCATGGACACCGCAGCGGTCGCCCTCTGCATGGAAAACAACATGCCCATCTTCGTTTTCAAGATGGAAAAGGGCAACCTCACGCGTGCAGCCATCAACGGCGACCTCGGCACGCTTGTGCATTGCTAATCGCTTTTCTTTCTGAGCGAAAACATTTGCAAAGCCCGCTTTAAGCGGGCTTTTTCTGTATTTATACGGGACTTTCGATCAATGTACGGACATTTTATATTATTTTGCTATACATACTCGTGGATTATTTTCATGAGAGGGGAGCGTAATATTTATGGCGAAATATCTTTTTATGTTGATCGCTGCCGTTTTGGCTTTTTCTGCCTGTGACGGTGATCGTTCGTCAAACCCTAGCGAGGGATCTAAGCTGTTTCCGGAACGCTACGGGGAAAAAGGACTTGCTCTTGTTGAAGGCTCTAGCGATAAGTTGAAACTTGCGGAAAAAATGGATGTGGTGCTTTCTTACGATTATTTAATCGGAATGCACGAAGTTACCTGCGGCGATTATGGGGAGGTGTCTTGCGACGGTGAAAATTTCCCGATAACTGATGTTACTTTTTATGATGCGGTTCTGTTTGCGAATAAAAAAAGCAAGGCCGAAAAGTTCGATACGGTCTACACTTATTCTAGTGCCAAATTTGATTCTAAAAATCATTGCATTTATCTTGAAAATTTATCTGCGGATTTGGACCGTGCGGGGTATCGCTTGCCGACAGAAGCAGAATGGATTAAGGCTGCTTCTGTAAATTGGAATTCTAATAATAGCTGGAATGCTGGCAATTCCGATGGAAAGCCGCATGCGGTATGCTCAAAGAAAAAGGATGATAGCGAGTGGTGTGACTTCGAAGGGAATGTCGCGGAATGGGTGAGCGACTGGATGGCACCCGTTCAAAAAGGTTCGTTCAATAACTTTATTGGACCTGCGGAACCCAATACACTAGGCGAGAGGATGATCAAGGGAGGTTGTTTTAACAGCGATGCTCAGGCGATAAGTCTTTTCTCGCGTAAGGATACTTACACGATCAATTCGTCAAGCAAAGCAAATTATATCGGATTTCGTCTTGCGTTTGGAAAAATTCCAAATGCAGAAACGATGGATGTTTCGAATCCGCAAAAGCAAAGAATAATCAAACTTGCGACTTCTGAAGATGTCCGTAATGTCGCTGGCACCATTGTGGCCAAACTTGCTTTTCGAAACGAAGTCTCTGGCAATCTCGTCTATGTTAGCTATTCTGATGCTTCCTTGTCCATGTTTGAAATCCAGGATGACTTGGATGTTTACCATCCGGACATTTCTCCTGATGGGGGGTGGGTTGCTTTTTGTACAGGGGCCGAAGGCCTAGATGTGAATTCCAGCTTGTATGTGCGTCGGCTTGATTCGGCTGGGAGCAAGTTGGTTCGGCTCGATGTCGAAGGTGCCGCCATTCCGCGTTGGAGCGTTGATGCCAATGGAGATACGGTTATAACTTATGTAACCAGCGCAAAAAACAATAAGGAAACCGAAGAATGGAAAAAGACTTCGACATGGCAGGTTTCTTTTGCGAATGGAAGTTTTGGCACTCCTAAAAAGTTGTTTGATGGAAGTTATCATGGTGGCATCAGTGAGAATGCGAGTTTGGCTGTTTCTGGTTCAAGTCTCTTGCGTGCTCGTAAGGCTAAATCGCTGTCGACTGTGTTTGAAAACGATGCTGTTGATGATGTTTGGTATAACGGTGAACAGGCTTGTAATGTTTCTCTTGTTCGAGATAGTACTCTGCGCACTGCGTTTCTTGACTTTGCAGGGAAAACAGGTAAGGAATTTGCTGGAAAATCGTATGCAGTACACCAGCGGATTCTCATTGCCGATAAGGATGGTAAGCTAATTCAGTCGATTGGGGCTCCGGATGGTTACACATTTGACCATACAGAGTGGGCGAGTGACGGTAAAATCTCAAATATCGTAGCGACCCTTGTTAATGGCAATGGCGCCCACGAAAAAATTGTTCTTGTCGATGTAAATAATTCGAAAGTGGTTGATCTTGTGCAGGGTGAAGAACTTTGGCACCCCTGTTTGTGGGTTCGCCATGTTCAGGATGGATCGAGTAGTTCTGAAAATAAAGACTCTGACTTGATAAAGTTTGATTTGGACCTTGATAGCGCGGGTGTTTACTATACTCCCGGCGGAACAGAACTTGCGTTGAAATGGCGCTACAAAATGGAGCTTTTCTGGAAGTATCGTAATGTAATGAATACCGCAGTTATTGGGTCGTCTCGTTCTCTCCATGGTGTCGATCCTTTACTGTTTTCAGAGGGAATCAAGGCGATGAACTTGTCTGTTTCCAATTGTGATTTGTTTTGTACAAAATACGTTTTGGACAATTATATTCTATTGCACATGAAAAATCTGAAGTATGTTGTTTTTTCGCTTGATTTGGACCTTACTTTTGTTTCGTTCCCGTCGAGTTATTTTGAGGCGCACAGAAGTTTAAGTCCAGGTTTTTCCTATGATGAAAACCACAATTATTGGAAAGACGGCGTTCCAGAACAGCTTGCGCAGCGGACATATGAATCATTGGGACATAGCCAATTTGAAATGTATCGAGAAACGCTCGGCTTTCACCCGCTTGAGGGCAGAGGCTGGGGAGAACCGTTTGTTGAATTCGATAGCACATGGATTACAAAAAGACGTTATCTCTATGATGCGAATTTTGAGGCCTTGACTGAATTTATTGCTGAATGCCATAAGCGTGATGTTATAGTAGTGGGGGTCATCTTCCCAGAGAATCCTTTGTATTCAACGACAGGATCGTACGCCGTTCATGCAATGCAGCGAAGCGTTGTTCCCTCTCTTATTCAAGAAATAGAAGATTTGAGCAAAACTTATCCAAACTTTGTATTGATGGATGAAAATAAGATGGGTTATCACGATTATACGGATGAAATGGCCTACGATCACAATCATCTTTCTGTTGCAGGGGCGACTCAAATAACGGCCCGCATTGATTCCGTTCTTGCAAAAATGGCTAAATAAATAAGTCCTCGCGAATGCGAGGACCTTTTCGTAAGGATTTATGCTAGAGCCATCTTCGCGGCTTCGGTCGCGTGGATGATAGTCGTGTCGTAAGTGGGGAGAACGCTATCCTTCGCGCTGATGAGCATGCCGATTTCGGTGCATCCGAGGATCACGCCTTCGGCGCCGCGATTCTTCATTTCTGCAATGATTCTCTGGTATTCCTTGCGGGAAGAGTCGAGAACTTTGCCGAGGCATAGCTCGTTGAAAATGACATCGTTTACGAGCTCGATGTCTTGCGCGTTGGGCATCATGACTTCGAGACCTGCAGCTGTGAGGCGGTCTTTGATGAAGTCTTGCGTCATTGTGAATTTGGTGCCGAGCAGTGCGACTTTCTTGATGTTGTCGCGCTTGATGCAGTTGGCGGTTGCATCGGCGATGTGGAGAATCGGGATGCGAATTTCACGCTCGATTTGCGGGACGAGCTTGTGCATTGTGTTTGTCGCGATGACGATGAAGTCGGCGCCGGCGCCTTCGAGACGTTTTGCAGCGTCCGAAAGAATTTTGGCGTTTCCGTCCCAGTTGCCGCTTGACATGTTTGCTTCGAGTTCGGCAAAATCGACATTGTGCATCATGATTTTTGCACTGTGGAATCCGCCGAGCGCTTTCGCGATTTCTTTGTTCAGGATTTCGTAATAGGTGATGGTGCTTTCCCAGCTCATTCCACCGATAAGTCCGATAGTCTTCATTTTTGCTTTTTCGCTATTTTGATTTTAAGTTGTTGAGTGCATAATCGTTGTGGCATGTAATCATGCTAAGCGTTTCGCAGTGCTCTATTTCGCGGCAATCGCCGCAGGTGGCAAAGCCCTTGCCCTGGGCGCATTTGCGGATGGGGCAGAGCGATTGGCAGAACGGCGTTTTGGGGCCTTCGATGCGGCAACCGGTGCAGTTGATCATTTGCGGCGTGATTTCCACTTTGTTGAGTTCCGACCATTCCTTCGCGACTTTTGCACGCAGCTGGTTGTCGTTGTTGATGGTGGCAAGTCGGGCTTCGCATTTTTCACAGTCGAGTCCGCAGTAAGCGATGTAGTTGTTCATAATAATTTCTCCATTGAACGGTCCCGGAAAATGTTCTGGGAGGATCTCTATTGCATTAAATACGGTTGGTCGTTTAGCGGGCGGGTGCAACCCCAAGCGTTTGCGAAACGTTCAAAGTTCTTTTTGACAAGGCGCTTGAAAATGAGATTGAACAGGAGTACTCCTATTTTGGGATTCTTTTCGGGGCCCGTAAATTTCTTTGCTTCGGGCGTAAAGAAGTTGCCGTTGAGGGCAAAAGACTGCCCCATCTTTGCGTAAGAGGCTAAAATCTTGTCGGTCACTTTTTTGATGTAGCTGTTGTCTCGCATGCGCAGCATAAAGCTGCCGCCTTTCACAAGTGTTCCGCCATAGGTGCAGCCAAGTTGTGATGGTAACGATTGCAAGAATTTTTCGCCGAGACGCAGCTGATGGCCTTCGTCAAATCCGCTGTGGAGAATGAACGAAAGTTTTGCGGGCTGCTTGCGTTCCGTGGGGAGCGTGCTCAAGAATTCTAGCAGCAGGCTCGGCAAGCATTCCACAAAGAGCGGCAACGCGATGATGATGTTGTCGTTCGTCATGAACGCTTCGCGGGCTTCGTCCCATTCCGTATGGTTGGAAAGTGAATAAAGCTCGTGCGTGATTCCGGCGGATTCAAGTCCTTCGGTAAATGCTTGGATAATCTTATTCGTGTTGCTGTTCTTTTTGACGCGCGGACTACCGTTTAAAATGACGATGTGTTCGGGGAGAGCCGCTGCAGTGTTTGTCGCAGTCTCCATCGCGGTTTCGACAACATTCCCGCCTGCATTCGCGCTCGTTTCCGGTGCGTCCAAAGCAATTACTCCGAGCGATTTTCCCGCCATATTCCTAGCGACTCGCATGCACCATTCTTCAAGCATTTCCCGGTTGCCGTTGCCCTTGTAAATAACGCCGAAGTTTAGCGGATGGTAACGCAGTTGGTGGCGTTCCCAGCCATCTCGAATTTCGATGTACATGTTTAACATCGGAACGAGTCGGTCTAGGACTCGCTTGCCGCGATAATCTACGAAACCAAATTTCGTGTCTGCTACAACCCAGAGGTTGTCGGTAGCGACTAATTTTTTGAGGATGATTTCGTAATCGTCCTTGATGGCGCAAACTCCCGGCGTTTTTAGCCAGCACATATTGCAGCCCACGCAATGTGCGATTTTCATTTCGGCGGTATTGACGATATCGACTTCGGAATCTTTTGCAGCCAACAATTCCGTAATCTGTTCCGAGTAATCACCTTCTAATGTATTCAATACTAAAGTCATTTTCTATAATCCTTTTTCCATATAACACCTAAGGCTTTGAAAAGTGTCACCTTTTAGTGCGTAAATTTTTTCCAACCCAATGTGCTAATCTCAAGTTCACCATCATTGCAATTATTCCCAATACACTCAATAGCATCAGTTTGCTGCCACTCGCATCCTCACAAATTTTGCTGATTCCAAAATACGCATAAGGCAACATCAAAATAGATGTAATGAGTCCTGGAACATAACCTCTGATGAGGAGTCCTTGAGCGATGTGAACCACAAAGTGTATGGAGAATGCCATGAACAAAGCAATCCATAATTCAGTCGCGTATGCGCCGCCGATAAGAATATATGCTGTCGCCAAAAGCAAAAGAATCAATTCCTCAAGTACCGCAATTGCAAATGCTTTTGTCGAGAGGCTCGATAGGTGAACGATGATGCGCGTCGCTCTTGGAAACTTTTGGATTATACTTTCTTTATGCGCCAGCATCCATTGATGTTGAACGACAATTTCTTCGCCATCGTGAATGATGAACGCGAGAGGGAACGATATAATCCAGAATAATTCCATAGTTGTATTGAAAATAAGTCCTTTTTATCGAAGTTCGTCAATGGCTTTTTGCAAGTTCGCAAGGAACTTTCCGGCGTGTGCCCCGTCCATTTGCGTGTGGTGAAACTGGAACGAAACCGGCAACTCATAGCGGAAAAGCTTTCGTCTGAAACGCCCCCAAATCATAAACGGATTGTTGAAAATGCCAGAATTCATGCCGACCGCGCCATCGATTTCGGTGTCGATGATGGCCGATGTGCCGATGACCATGTTGTTCTCGGACAGGTCCCAATCCTGGCAACTTTCTGCTACGATTCTTGTGTACTTGAGGTAGTTGCGGTTGAACGTCGCCAAATCTTCGGAATATGGGATGTCGCAAGAGCTGACTTCGCCTTCGTTGTTTTTTACGATTGTATTCACCGCAATCGAATCGTATTGCAAGAGCTTACCGTGGACCGGGAGCATGTAAAATTCCTTAACGCTTGCCGCAGCTTTGCCGATGCAGTAATCCATAAGCATATTGAATTTCAAACCGCGCTTCTTGCTAATCTTCACGAGTTTTGTGACGTTCAACGATTTGAAAAATGTCACCATCGGATTTGGAGCTTGCATCCAAAGTTCGAATGCCATTGCTCTAGTAGTGCTTTTCGGATCGATTTCTTTTGCCATGATGAATTACTGTTTAGTTGTTTTGCGGCTTGTTTTTAGTTTCATTACTCTTACGGGTCGGTCGGAACCTACCGCAAGGTTTGCGCATAAAGTTTCTTTGCCGGTGTCGATGAACCCGCATTTTTCCATCACGCGGCCCGATGACGGATTGTCGAGAAAGTAGTCTCCCCACAGAGCGGTAAAGCCTTTCACGCGGATGCAGTAGTCTACCACCAACTTCATTGCTTCGGTGCAAATTCCTTTTCCCCAATACGGGCGGGCAATCCAGTAGCCCACTTCGCATTCGGTTTCCGCGATTTTCAAGTTCGAGGCGGTTGATGGCAAATAGCCAACGCAACCGATGGCTTCATTCGTCTCTTTCCAGATGACGGCCCACATTCCTTCTCCGCTGAAAATCGTGCGGATGATTTCTAGGCTTTCTTCTACGGACTTGTGCGGAGGCCAGCCTGCATGCGGCCCTACTTCAGGGTCGCTTGCGTATTTAAACAACGCTTCAGCGTCGCTTTCTTGCCAAGGGCGCAGTAAAATTCTATTCGTTTCCATCATTTAATAACCTGATAACGTAGTCTCAAATAAGAGTCTTGTAAAACCGTGCAGTCCATCAGTTTCAATGCACAGAGCTTGTGAAGCTCTTCGACGGATTGTAGCGAATCCCCGTCAATCAAAGTAGCGGTCTCTTTTCCGCCAATCAAAACTGGTGCCACTACAATATCGATAAAGTCGAATAACTTTTCCCGCAAAAAGAGACCATTGATTGTTCCGCCGGATTGCACTGTCAGCCGCTCGCAACCAAAATCCTCTTTCAAATTCGCAAGGGCTCTGCGCAAGTCCAATTGTTTCTGGTAGATGATATGCAAGTTTTCTTCGTGAACTGAAAACGCAGGATGCTTCGGATTCGATGTGATTAAAACAAAAGTCTTGGACCTCGCACAAAAATAGCGGATGCCATGTTCGGTCAGGTGCGTGTTGTCCAAAAGGACGAACGATACCGGCGACTTGGTTGGCATTTCTTTATGGTTACAGCCCATCTTTTGCTGGACGCGGCCCGTGTTGAATGACCACAAGTCGGTTGTCTGCTCGATTTCGTAATACTGGTGCAATCCTTCCTTGACGCCACCTATATGCGGGAAATCCTGGTCTACGTCCAACGCGTCCGTAGAACCTGTGCTGATTTTACCGTCAACGGACATTAGCATGAACAAAGTGGTAATCGGACGATTCATTTCTTATAAGTCTCGAAAAAAAGTTGCAAGTGCTTTCGGATGATTTTCAAGGATTCTTTTTTACTATTTGGTTGCCGGTCGACTTTCGAAAGCAAAATCACGACGGGTGCAGTAAGCTCTAACGCAAGCAGTGCGGAATCGCCTTTCGCGAGAATCCCTTTTTGCATCATCCCTTCGATAATCGCTTGGTACATTTTTTGAACGCCGCCGATTTGGTGACGCGTCGTGATTTCGGCGAGGCGCTCGTTGCGGAATTGCTCCTGCACCAGAAAAATGCGCATTTTCCGAATCATCGGGTCGCTCATGGTAAAGCGGATTTTTTCGACCGTTTCGTGGATGAACTCGTCGATGCTGTCGGGAATCTTGCCGATTTTCTTGTCCGAACCGAAGTTATCTTCGTAACGGGCTTCTGCTACTTCAATCAACGAATTTAAGATGTCCTCTTTGCCCTTGAAGTGCTTGTAAAGCGATGGCGCCTTGATACCGACATTTTGGGCAATCTGCTCCATGCTGGTGCCATTGTACCCATTCTCGGCAAAAAGTGTCAAGGCTTTTTCGAGGATTTTTTCTTTCGTAGACATGGGCTTGTCTCCGCGCGGTTTCCTGTAGTGAATACTGGCTAATGAATATTAGCTTTGTGGCATATAAAGTTAGCTAACGAGTATTAGCCTGTCAAGTGAAGGCGGCTTTTGATGATCGGCAAATCGATATTGAAATGAAATACAAAAAAAACGTATTCTAGGAATACGGCTGTGTTCTGAAAATATGTCTTCATTTTTGAAAAATGATAAAAAATTCTTATTTTCGAAAAATTTAAGGCATTTTGTGTCCTAAAAATGTTGCCAATGTGGTATGTAAATAGGTATTTTATTAGTATGAAGCCAATGATTGAATACATCGATTATCGAAAAGTCATCCAAGACTTTTACGAAGAAAAAAAGCGGACTTCTGCTTTTTCATGGCGTGATTTCGCTAAGTCTGCTGGTTTTTCTTCGGCGGTGTTTCTTAAGTACGTTTGTGAAGGAAAAAAGAATCTGAGTAAAGCGGCGGCAGCATCAGTTGCTTCTGCAATGGGACTTTCTGAATTTGATGCCGCTTATTTTAACACTATGGTTGCTTACGGTTCTGCAAAAAATGAAAGCGACAAGGTAAAGGCTTATGAGGAATTGTGCTCTATGGCGAACCAGCGAAAGGTTAGAACGCTCGGCGCAAATGAGTATGATTACTTCAAGTCCTGGAAAAACTCTGTTATCCGCGAATTAGCTCCGGCAATGCCTGGCGCAAAGCCCTTTGAAATGGCTAAAGCCTGTAAACCGTTGATTTCTGCGAATGATGTTGACGCCACTCTGAATTTTTTGGAAAAGAGCGGATTGCTTGTCAAAGACGGCAATGATGTCTATCATCAAACGGACAAGACAATTTCTATTGGCGCCGTCGATGTGATTCCTGCGGCTGCTAGGAATTTGCAGCGTCAAATGGGTGAACTTGCTTTAGATGCCGTCAGCTTGCCTCCTTCTGAGAGAAGTATGTCGGGCATTACCATGGGCATAACCCGTCAAGGGTATGAGCGGATTGTGAAGGCTCTTACGGAATTTCGCAAACAGGTTTTGAATATCATCTCCAAAGACGGTGATACGGAACAGGTTTATCGATTGAATTTTCAATTTTTCCCACTTACAGAAAAAGTTAGAGGAGAACGTTAATATGGCTTTGAAACGGTTTATTTTATTGTCCGCCCTTGTTTTTGCGGCTTGCTCGGACAATGTTGCAAGTGGTGCCAGCGAAGATGTGGGTATTACGCCTCTTGGTAAATGGCAGGTGGCAGGCCTTTCTCAGAAGGGACCTTTTGTTACTGGATCTACAGTGAATGTTTTCGAGCTTGAAGGTTCGACATTGAACCAGACTGGAAAAATATTCAAGTCTACGATCAGAAGCGATAAGGGCGATTTCGTGGTCTCGGGGCCGGGACTTGCTTCGCAATATGCGATAATTGAAGTAGAAGGTTATTACCGTAACGAAATGACTGGGCAAAAGTCTTCGGGCACTCTTGTCTTGAATGCGATTACGGACCTCAGCCATCGAGAACATGTCGTCGTGAATTTGCTGACTCATTTGGAATATGAACGAGTCAAGTATCTTGTCGTCAACGGCAAGTCGGTAAAGGACGCCAAGGCGCAAGCCGAAAAAGAAATCCTTACCACGATGGCGATGGATGAATCTGGAACGAGTTTCGAAGATTTGAACATCTTTAAAGAAGGCGAAGAAAATGCCAAACTCCTTGCGATTAGCATCTTGATGCACAGTGATGTCGATGTCGCTGGTCTTACAGAGCGCATCGGCAAATTTAGTTTAGCCTTAGAAAATAATGGCGTATGGAATGATTCTCTAACGAGAACATCTATTGCTGACTGGGCTTCAGATGCTTCGGAAGAAGGAACGCTTAAAAATATTAGGGATAGCATTCTTGCCTGGGATGTTTCAAAAACATTGCCGAACTTTGAAAAGTACATCGATATGTTCTGGGCCGATAATTACGGCTTGGGAAAATGTTCTAAGTCAAATGAAGGCGATACGTCTGTAAACGTAAATATTTTGAGCTCTCGATATGGAGACAAGTTTATTTGCATGAATGAACGTTGGGAATATGCTCATACAAGGATAAGCAAGTATAAAGGTGAATTTGGAATATTGAATGACGAAAGAGACGGACGTTCTTATAAAACTGTTCAAGTGGGGGACCAG
>JAEEGL013429511.1_pt1 | contig 12262 bp, 8 predicted proteins | sample 9134231 | NCBI WGS metagenome assembly JAEEGL01 (sample SAMN16246548, study PRJNA631951) | gut metagenome | biome: gut microbiome; feature: rumen; material: fiber-attached | host: Bos | place: Iran: Karaj | collected 2018-10
AAATACTACTGCTGGCACGATGTTGACCTTGTTCCGGAAGATCCAAACGACATCAATGTAACAAACAAGCGCCTGGACGAGATTTCAGACTACATCCTGGAAAAGACAAAGGGTACCGACATTAAGTGTCTCTGGGGAACTGCAAACATGTTCGGTAACCCGCGCTTTATGAACGGTGCAGGTTCAACAAACTCTGCAGATGTTTACTGTTTTGCTGCCGCTCAGGTAAAAAAGGCTCTTGAGATTACAGTTAAACTTGGTGGCCGCGGTTATGTATTCTGGGGTGGACGCGAAGGTTACGAAACTCTTCTTAACACAGACGTAAAACTCGAACAGGAAAACATTGCAAACCTTATGCACATGGCTGTAGATTACGGTCGCTCAATCGGTTTTAAAGGTGACTTCTATATTGAACCAAAGCCAAAAGAACCAATGACTCATCAGTACGATTTTGATGCTGCAACTGCAATCGGCTTCCTCCGTCAATATGGTCTTGATAAAGACTTTAAGATGAATATCGAAGCTAACCATGCAAGTCTTGCAAATCATACTTTCCAGCATGAGCTTTGCATAAGCCGCATCAACGGAATGCTTGGTTCTATCGATGCTAACCAGGGCAATTCTATTCTTGGATGGGATACAGATAACTTCCCTTGGAATGTTTATGATGCAACAATGGCAATGTACGAAGTTTTAAAATCTGATGGACTTACAGGCGGATTCAACTTTGACTCAAAAAACCGTCGTCCTTCAAATACATTCGAAGATATGTTCCATGCTTACATCATGGGAATGGATACTTTCGCACTTGGTCTTATTAAAGCTGCAGAAATTATCGAAGACGGAAGAATCGATGGCTTTATCAAAGAAAAGTATTCAAGTTATGAAAGCGGAATCGGTAAAAAAATCCGTGACAGACAGACAACACTTGAAGAACTTGCTGCCCGCGCTTCAGAAATGAAAAAGCCTTCTGATCCGGGTTCAGGAAGAGAAGAATATCTTGAAGGAATTGTAAATAACATTCTGTTTAAATAAAAAAAATGCAGCTTCCGGAATGAAAATAAAAATCTGGAGGCTGCTTTAATTATTCCATTTAAAAAAAGTTTATTAATGCAGGAGGTACTATGATAAAATCTGTTGCACCATATATCGGGAAATATAAAAAATATACGGTTGCCGCATCAATACTTACAACGCTTGGAATTATTGCAAACGTTGTTCCATATTATTTTTTGTATCAGCTTATTATTCCACTTACTAAAGGTGAGTTGCCGGATTTTAAATTTGTAGCAATTCGTGTTGCGGCCATTTTTGTATGTCTTGCGCTTTATGCAATTTTGTACAGCCGTGGGCTTGCGTTCTCGCATATAAGTGCTTACAACACATTAAAAAATATTCGTATTTCGCTTAAAGATAAACTTGAAAATCAACCGCTTGGAAATATAAAAGAAATTGGAACAGGTCAGATAAAACGCGTTTTTACAGACGACATTGACCAGATAGAACTTCTGCTTGCACATGCGATTCCTGAAGGTATTGCAAATCTTACAGTACCATGTGTTGTAATCCTTGCAATGTTTTTTGTTGAGTGGCACCTTACACTTTTGACTCTTGCAGTCCTTCCGTTTGGTGCTTTTGGAATGGCTATGATGATGAAAGCAGGCATGTCAAAAATGGGTGCGTATTATGAATCTGCAAAAAAAATGAATAATACAATAATTGAATATGTAAACGGAATGGAAGCAATTAAAGTTTTTAATAAAGATGGAGATTCGTTCCGTCGTTTTGGAGATGCCGTCAGAAGTTATCGTGATTTTACTCTTGCATGGTATAAGGTCTGCTGGCCATGGATGGCTGTTTATAACAGTACGCTTCCTTGTCTTGCACTTTTTACTTTGCCTTTTGGTGCTCTTATGGTTTTAAGCGGTAAGATTGTTTTGAGTGAACTTGTTCTTGTTTTGTGCATGTCGTTTGCAGTAGGACCGGCGATTTTACGTGCATTAAGCTTTGGAGGAAAAATTCCTCAGTTGAACTATAAAATTGCCGAGCTTGAAAAACTTATGAACGGTCAGGCGATTAAAGCGGGCACAAATGTGTTTACTGGTAAAAACTATGATATTGAATTTAAAAATATAAGATTTTCTTATAAAAAGGATGAAGTCGTTCACGGCATAAACCTTAGCCTCAAGCAGGGTACGACTACTGCCCTCATCGGTGAGTCTGGCAGCGGAAAATCTACACTTGCAAAACTCCTCGTTCATTTCTACGACCTGGATTCGGGCACAATTACAATTGGTGGTCAGAATATTACAGATATGTCAATCGAAGCGCTTAACAATCAGATTTCGTATGTTGCGCAGGAGCAGTTTTTGTTTAATACAAGCTTGTACGAAAATATTCTGATTGGGCGCCCGGATGCAACTCGAGACGAAGTTTTAGATGCAGCCCATCGTGCTCAGTGTGACGAGTTTCTTACACGGTTTCCTAAGGGAATTGATACGATGGCAGGTGACAGCGGAAAACAGCTTTCTGGTGGGGAGCGTCAGCGAATTTCTCTTGCACGCGCAATTTTAAAAAACGCGCCGGTTATTGTTCTTGATGAAGCAACTGCATTTATGGATCCTGAAAACGAAGAAAAGATGAATGCTGCAATTTCAGAAATCATAAAGGATAAGACTGTGCTTGTAATTGCACATAGACTTTCTTCAATCAAAAAGGCAGATAAGATCTGCGTCTTAAAAGAAGGAAATGTGATTGCAGAAGGAACTCATGATGCTTTAATAAATGACTGCGAAGAGTATAAAAAGTTATGGAATGCTTCGAAAGCTGCAGCAGAATGGAGAATCTAGCTATGAAAAAAAATAATCAGAATAAATCAATGATTTCAATGATGCACAGGCTTGTAAATTCATGTGAAAAATATAAAAGTTCAATACGCGCAGCATATATTCCCGGATTTTTAAAGGGAATGTTTATGAAGGCTCCTCTTATGATCTGCTTTTTGATTGTATCAGGTTTTATGTCAGGTACAGTTACAAAACATACATGCATTGTATCCGGGGTTGTGCTTCTGGGTTGTCTTATTGCGCAGGCTTTTTTACAGAACATTTCTGACAGGCTGCAGTCTGCTGCAGGTTTTAAAGTTTTTGCTGATAAAAGGATGCAGCTGGGAGATCACTTTAGAAAACTTTCTATGGGCTATTTTTCTGACGGAAACATAGGTAAGGTTAGCAGCGTTCTTGCAACAGACATGAACTTTATCGAAGAAAACTGCATGATGGTTCTTGAAGATCTTGTAGGCTTTATAATTTCACAGGGCTTCATGTTTGGCTTTATGTTTTATCTTGACTGGAGGCTTGGAGTTGTTGCGGTGGTTTGTCTGGCAATCATAATGTTATTTGGAAATCTTATGACCCGCATTTCAATTTCTCACTCGATGGCAAAACAGGTTGCAAGCCAGACTCTTACAAGTGCAGTTCTGGAATTTGCAGAAGGAATCGGAATCATAAAAACATTCAACATGCTTGGCGAAAAATCTAAGGAAATGAATAAAGCTTTTGAAGACAGTTGCGATAAGGCGATTGGCTTTGAAACAGCTTATTCTCCATGGTGGGCAAGCTTTATGGTTTCTTATGGTCTTGGAACTGCAGCAGTTTTATTTGTTGCTTATCTTTTAAGTGCGCGCGGTTTGATTACAGTTGAATTTATGATGGGTATGATCCTTTTCCTTTTCGATACCTTTGCAGGTATGAAGGCATATTATGGAAACGTTGCTCGACTTACAGTAACAGATGCATGTCTTGATCGTATCGAAAGTGTTTTTGATGAAGCAGAAATAAATAACGAAGGAAAAGAAACTTTGATTAATGCTCAAGACGCGGCCAGCAAGGGTCTGCCCGAAATTGTTTACCAGAACGTTTCTTTTGCTTATGGTGATAAAGAAGCACTGCACAACATCAGCTTTGAGGCACAGAAAGGGCAGATGATAGCGCTTGTTGGTCCAAGTGGCGGCGGCAAGTCTACGATTGCAAATCTTCTTGCACGATTCTGGGATGTAAAAGACGGCAGCATAAAAATACGGGGTGTTGATATCAGAAATGTTCCAGTTTCAAACCTTATGGACAATATAAGTATGGTATTCCAGAGAGTATATCTTTTTCAGGATACAATCTTTAATAACATTGCAATGGGAAAAACCGATGCTACGCGCGAAGAAGTAATTGAAGTTGCAAAAAAAGCACGATGTTATGATTTTATCATGCAGTTACCTGATGGTTTTGATACTGTAATAGGTGAGGGTGGTGCAAGTTTAAGCGGCGGTGAGCAGCAGCGCATTTCTATTGCAAGATGTATGCTTAAGGATGCTCCGATTGTAATCCTTGATGAAGCGACTGCCAGCGTTGATGCAGATAACGAGCATTATATCCAGGAAGCAATTTCAGAGCTTTGCCACGGTAAAACTCTGATAGTTATCGCCCACCGCCTTAACACAATCCGCAATGCAGATAAGATTCTGGTAATTAACAATGGAAAAATTGCAGAAAGTGGAACTCATGATGAACTGATTGCAAAGGGTGGTGAGTACAAAAAAATGGTAGAAAAAGCAAATTAATTTCAAAAATTAGTTTAACGAAAAATCCATTACAAAAGTGAGCGTCATCGGAAAAGGAGCGACGCTCATTTTTTTTAAATGGAGCAGATTGTAAAAAGAGTACAGCAGGCTGCACAAATCCATCTGATTCTGGTACAAGGGCAGCCTGCTGCTTCTAATAAAGAATTTTTTTTATATGTGGTCTTTTTTTCTACCATTTAAAAGTTGTCCAGCGGTTATTCATGTTTTTAAATACTTTTGCGAAGAACCAGCCTCCAAAACTGTATTTTTTCATTTCTTCGTTTAAGCTGTGTTCTTCTATAAACTGAATTCCGTCACAAAGATCTGCAATTTCCTGACCGCTCCATGTTCCGCTTTTAAAAACAGCATTTGTGTTTTTTACAGTATCGTGGTATTTCTGATTCTTTACCATAAGGGGATTGTTAAGTTCAGCAACCAGAGTTCCGCTCAGAAAATTATCTTTTAATATAGAAAGAAGCTTTGCAATTTCTTCGAGAGTAAGGTACATAAAAAGTCCTTCGGCAAGAAACATTACCGGAGCATTCCGCTTCTTTATTTCTTCCTTAACTTTTTTGCACCATGCACTATCAAGAATATTGTCTGCAATCATTGTTACACGTTCACGCTTAGGAAAAACTTTTTTTCTAAGTTCTATAGAATCAGGAAAGTCGATGTCAAACCAGGCGATTTTCTTGTTATCCACGCGGCTAAAGCGGTTGTCAAAGCCGGCTCCCATATTTACGATAACAGCTTCTGGATTTTCTTTGATAAAAGAATTAACAGTCCTGTCAAGCATTATAGTTCGTGCAACGACACCTTCGTGGCTTAAGAATTTATCAAAAGGCTTTGTATCGATTCCGAGAGTTCTGATAATTTCTACTGCAACGTCATCTTTAATGCGCGGTTTTTTTCGCAAAGTTTCATTTGCTTTTATTGCAACTGGAATCAATGCAGTTCCCTGAACATCACCTAGTTTTAAGTTCATCTTTTTACCTTCTTAACTTATTACTTTAATTTTTTATATCCGTAAACTGCAGCGTCACCGAGTTCTTCTTCGATGCGGATAAGCTGGTTGTATTTTGCCATACGGTCTGTTCGGCTCATTGAACCAGTTTTAATCTGACCAGAGTTTGTTGCAACTGCAATATCTGCAATTGTTGTATCTTCTGTTTCGCCGGAGCGGTGAGAAGTAACTGTTGTGTATCCGTGGCGGTGTGCCATTTCGATTGCTTCAAGAGTTTCTGTAAGTGAGCCAATCTGATTTACTTTGATAAGGATAGAGTTTCCTGCTCCAGTTTTAATTCCCTTTTCGAGGAACTTAACGTTTGTTACAAAAAGATCATCACCTACAAGCTGGCAACGGTCTCCGATTCTTGCAGTAAGTTTTTTCCAGCCTTCCCAGTCGTTTTCATCAAGTCCGTCTTCGATTGAATCAATCGGATATTTTGTAATGAGCTCTTCAAGGTAGGCAATCTGCTCATCGTCTGAAAGTTCTTTTCCGTTCGGGTCCTTTGGAGTTCCATTTGAAAGCTGCTTGTAGTTGTAGAAGAATTTTCCGTCTTTTTCTACGCTGAATTCACTCGCAGCACAGTCCATGGCAATTTTTACGTCTTCACCAGGTTTATAACCTGCATCTTTGATTGCCTGTACGATAGAATCAAGTGCATCATTTATTCCGTCAAATTTTGGAGCAAAACCACCTTCATCTCCTACAGCAGTTGAAAGTCCGCGTCCTTTGAGTAATTTTGCAAGTGCATGGAAAACTTCTGCACCCATACGGATTGCTTCGCGTTCTGATTTTGCACCGACAGGACGAATCATAAATTCCTGGAAAGCAATCGGTGCATCCGAGTGAGCACCGCCGTTAATAATGTTCATCATAGGAACAGGAAGGACGTGAGCGTTTGCGCCACCAATGTAGCGGTAAAGCGGAATATTTAATGCCTTTGCTGCTGCCTGTGCTGTTGCAAGTGAAACACCTAAGATTGCGTTTGCACCAAGTTTTGATTTTGTAGGAGTTCCGTCCAAAGCAAGCATTTTCATATCAACTGCACGCTGATCAAAAACGTTGTCACCTTTAAGAGCAGGGGCTATAATTTTATTTACATTATCTACGGCCTTAAGGACACCTTTGCCACCATAGCGGCCTTTGTCACCGTCACGAAGTTCGAGAGCTTCATTTTCGCCTGTAGAAGCTCCAGATGGAACTGCGGCACGTCCAAGAACACCGTTTTCAAGAATAACATCTACTTCTACAGTAGGATTTCCGCGTGAATCAATAATCTCGCGGCCGATTACATTGCTGATTGCAACTTTATTTAACATTTTTTTAACCTCCAAAAAAAATGCAGACCTGTTTTAGCCAAAATTTACACTGCAGAAGGTTTTTAACTTTTAACAGGCCTGCATAAATTAACGTTGTGGAAACTTAAAGTTAGTATGTACTAACTGACTTTAAGATACAAAATATATAATTTTATGTCAATAGGTTAGGAGAGGCTAACACTATATCCTTTGAAAATGCACTTTACATGGCATATAATAAACGTTATATTTGTAATGAAAATATTTGCGACTTTACGTATTTATTTTCATTTTCTATGCAGGGGAATAAAAATGAAGAAAGCGATGATTAAAAGACCTGTTTATCTGGAAAAACTGATTTTACGCATGAATAACGGGTTGGTAAAAATAATAACCGGAGTCCGCCGCTGTGGCAAATCATTCCTGCTTTTTAATATTTTTAATGACTATCTTGTTTCTACTGGCGTTGACGAAAGGCACATAATCAAAATTTCTCTTGAAGAAACTGAAAATTTTTTACTGCATAATCCACTTAAACTTTCTGAATACATAAAGTCCCTGTTAATTGATAAGAAAACTTACTACATTTTTATAGACGAAATTCAACTTGTACAGAATATTAAGAATCCAGATCAGGCATTAAGAGAAACTGATGAAATAACGTTTCATTCAGTAATAAACGGGCTGCTTAAAAAAAATAATGTAGATATTTATGTAACAGGCTCAAACTCAAAAATGCTTTCATCAGATATTATGACAGAATTTCGCGGACGTGGAGATGAAGTAAGGATATATCCGTTAAATTTTAAGGAGTTTATGGAAACATACAAAGGAGATGTATATGACGGATGGCAGGAATTTTTAGAATATGGAGGACTCCCGCTCTGCATTCTTTCTAAAGGACACGAAGCAAAAAGCATGTATCTAAAAAATATTTTTGAAGGTACATATATAAAGGATGTTGTTGAACGTAATAATATCCGTGATACAGATACGCTTGAAGACATCATCAATATAGTTGCATCTTCGGTCGGTTCGCTTACAAATCCACTTAAGATTCAGAATACTTTTAAAAGCAGTAAACATGAAACAGTAAGTGTTAATACTATAAAGTCTTACATAAATGATCTTGAAAATGCCTTTTTAATCGAAGGGGTTAACCGTTACAATGTAAAGGGGCGTAAATATATTTCGACACCATTAAAATATTATTTTGCTGATACAGGACTTAGAAATGCAAGGTTAAACTTTCGTCAGTTTGAAGAAACTCATCTTATGGAAAATATTATCTATACCGAACTTAAAATCCGCGGTTATGATGTTGATGTCGGAGTTGTAGAAATAAATGAAAAAAATGAAAAGGGAAGCGGAATAAAGAAACAGCTTGAAATTGATTTTGTAGCAAACAAAGCAGAGAAACGAATTTACATTCAGTCTGCATTGAGTATAGATGATTCTGAAAAAGAAATAATCGAAAAACGTCCTTTTAAAAATCTTGATGATTCATTTAAAAAATTGATTCTTGTAAAAGGAAAACAGAAAACTCATACTGATGAAAAAGGTTACATTACTATGGGTATAATTGATTTTCTTTTAGATGAAAACAGCCTGGATAGATAAAAAATCCCTGCAGGCCATAAAGACCGCAGGGAAATATGGGCGATGTTTGCATATGTAAACTCGCCAACAAAAAAGGGCGGAGTGCCCGTTTTGTTAATTATTCGCTTACCTTATAAAGATACTGCGCAGTATAAGTTGAACGCAGCTTTGTTGTATTTTCGGATGCGTCGTTGAATGCTCTTGGCTTAACCCCTAAATTCGTCCAGAATTTAAATTAGGTTCTCTATGTAAAAGTTTATTCTTGTATTGATTTGGCGTCAAGCCTTTCAATTTTTTTTATGGTGCAATGCTGAATCATATTTAAACCCGCCAGTCTTTTGGAAGAACTCCCTCATTTTTTTTAAAAACTTCAGTAAATTTACTTGCATTCGAGTACCCGCACTGACCTGCAATTTCTGTAATCGAAAGCTCTGTTGACGCAAGAAGGTTTTTTGCAAGCTGAATTCTAGATTTTGTGCGATATTCGTTTATGGTAAGCCCATACATTTCCTTAAAAACCTTCTGAAGGGTTGTGCGGTTTAGATTTACTTTTTTAGAGAGTTCTTCTATGCTTATATCGTTTTCAAGATTTGAGTTTATAATTCGTCTTACATTCTGGACTTTACGTCCTGTAATCCCGCTAAAATAATAATCTTCGGAATCAAGACTGCTTGTTTTTCCTATTGTTTCCCGTCCATCAGTCTGGCTGCATTTTTTCATTATAAGAAGCAGTGCATGAATTATTGCAAGTTTTATTTCAAATTTAGAAAATTCACCAGAAAATTTTGTCATTTCAAGAAATAACTTTTCTAAAAGATCGCTGCATGGGAAGGATACTGCAGATTCCCTTTTTCTGATTTCAGAAAAGAAAGTTTCTGTTTTAAAATCAGAAGTGTCGAAAAATTTATTTAAAAAATCAATTGTATCATCTGTAAAAACTATGAGACTTATACAGTTCATACCGCTTTTACCGAGTATGCATTTTTTTATACCTGTCTTGCTGTTAAAAATCATGACGTCGCCTTTTTCTGCGCTTGCAAATTTTCTGTTTCGAAGCTCAAATTCTGCGCGTCCGTCAACGATGTACATTATTTCTATGCCATCGATTTCTTTTTTTTCGGATTGAAAATTCGGATTATAAGATTCCAGTTCTGAATAAATGAGTTCAATTCCTTTTTCGATATGTGTATGCTTCATAATACCTTCGCCTACAGGTTCTGCCATCCTGTAAACTTCGTTACCCTCGCATTTACTTATTAAATTCATATATGTTAAAAAAAGTTTATCTGAGGTCATAGGCATATTTGTTATACTCATTGATAATCTGGCTTAAAGAAAAACCGTTGTCATACAGATTTTTGCAAAGACAGCTGCAATCGTTGTATTTGCACTGACACTTTTTTGCATTTTCTACATCTGAATAGCTTTTCCAGTAACCGCCGTATTTAAAGTTTGTTCCGTGCTGCTTTTCAAATTCAATTACATCATTAAGAGGGTAGCCGAGAATTATGCCGACTTCATGAGGGAAAACTTCATTATATTTTATGCGCATGAAAAGTTCATTTATAAAACCAAATTCATCAGAATATTCATAACCTTTTTTACCCAGATAATTTCTTACATGTATATCATTTAGAATTTTCTTTACGCTGAATATATCAATTACGAGAATCGCTGTTGAAGATTCTGAAAGTTCAAGTGAAAATGACATTATTCCATGTTCAGAAAAACTTTTTTTCCATTCATCAAAATTTTTCTTTAAAAATAAATTATTTCTTACAAAAAAAAGATTTCCTGGCTTTATTCTGCAGAATGTTGGTGCGCTAAAATTTATTACCATCTGATTAAAACTCATTTTTACCTCATTTTGTTTATAAAAAAGGCCGCCGGTTTAAAAAACAGACGGCCAAAAGTATTTGTAAGAGACTATTTAACTGTTGATTTTGCCCATTCCTTACATTTTTCAATATCAGAATCTTCTGGAGTAAGATGTACCATAAGAGGTTCTGCAGCGCTTGTTGCTCCGGCTTTTTTAACGCGGTCTTCCCAGTCACGGAGCCACTGTCCGTCACCCCAGTCATAAGAACCGAAAAGTCCGACTTTTTTTCCTTTTATTGAACCTTCAATTGCAGAATAGAAGTCTTCCATTGAGTCTTCGAGAGTTTCTGCACCCATAGCAGGACTTCCAAGAAGAAGTACATCACAGCCTGTAACCAAAGCCTTATCTGCTTCTGTTGCAGTACCATAGACTACTTCGTTTCCAGTTTCCTTTAACACATCATTTATGGCTCTTGCCATAGTTTCTGTATTGCCCGTTGTGCTTGCATAAATTACAGCAGCTTTCATTTTATGTTACCTCACATTAAGTAGTTTAGAAGTTAGTAACAACTAACAGGCGCATTGTATATTCTTTACAAACGTTAGTCAATACTAACTAAATTTAAAAAACAACATTTTTTCTTTTCTGACTCCAAATAGCAAATTTTACTCCAATCTGCAATTTATTTTTGCTGTTCAGGTTGACTATTTTGGCAAAAGAAAATACATTGTTTTAAGTTAGTACAAACTAACAAAAATATTTTTTCAGGAGTTTTTATGAATAATCAGGATAAAAAGCCTGTAAAACGTGGCCTTATCGGCTGGATTTCATATTTTGCAGGTGAAAAAAAAGGGCAGTACATACTAAGTGTAATCTTTGCTCTTTTTAGTGTTGCGTGCTGTATTGCACCGTATTTTATCATTGCCCGTATTGTACAGCAGCTTATGGCTGGGGTTCGTGACTGGCAATTATTTTTAAAAGAATGCGGTATAACCGCATTGTTCTGGTTTGGAAATGTTTTATTTCATGCAATTTCTACAAGTATGAGTCATATAGCTACATTCAACCTGCTTGGAAATATCAGAAAAAAAATGTGTGACAAGCTTACACGTGTTCCGCTTGGAACAGTTCTTGATATGCCTTCTGGTTCACTTAAGAACATAATGGTTGAACGAATTGACAGTATGGAGACAACTCTTGCTCACATTGTGCCTGAGTATACTTCAAATATTATTTTATCAATTGTTCTTATTGTTTATCTTTTTGTTTTAGACTGGCATCTTGCTTTAGCGTGTATGGCTGTTCTTCCGGTTGGAATCATTGCTATGTGCTTTATGATGAGAGATGGAGAAGCGCGTTTTAAATATGCACTTGATAAAACAAAAGCTTTAAATGATACAGCTGTAGAATATATAAACGGAATCGAAGTAATAAAGGCTTTCGGTAAGTCAAAATCTTCTTACGAACGTTTTGTCGTTGCAGCTCAGGAAGGCTCTGCATGTTATGTTGAATGGATGCGCGACTGTATATGGCCTCATGCTGTTGCAACAGTTGTAACTCCTTCGCTTCTTTTTTCTCTTCTTCCAATCGGTGGCTTTATGTTCTTAAAAGGGAGTATTGATGCTTCGCTTTTCATTACAGTAATAATTCTTGCTGTAAGTGCCATTCAGCCATTTTTGACTGCATTTACTTATCACGATGATATTGCAAAGGCTGGTGCAATTTTTGGTGAAGTAGGATCGATTATGACACTTGAAGAACTTAATCGTCCTGTTGCTGACGTTAAAAAACCGTCAGATAACTCGATTGTCTTGAAAGATGTGCACTTCTCATATCACAAAGGGATTGAAGGAGAAGAAAAGAAAGAAATCCTGCACGGTATTTCAATGAGTTTGCCGCAAGGTAGTTATACAGCTTTTGTAGGCCCT
>JAEEGL013714766.1_pt1 | contig 12262 bp, 12 predicted proteins | sample 9134231 | NCBI WGS metagenome assembly JAEEGL01 (sample SAMN16246548, study PRJNA631951) | gut metagenome | biome: gut microbiome; feature: rumen; material: fiber-attached | host: Bos | place: Iran: Karaj | collected 2018-10
CCACAGGAGACAACAATGTCCTATTCCGAAGAAGTGATGAACGAAATCAAGAACGAGATGCAGGCACCGCAGCCCGCCGCTGCACCGGAGCCGGCTCCCGCACCCGAACCTGCACCGGCACCGGAACCGGTGGAAGCCCCGAAGCCCGTAGAGGCGCCGGAACCTGCCCCTGCACCGGAGCCGGCACCGGCCCCGGGAGAGGAACCCCAGCCGCAGCCGCAGCAGACTGAACCGCAGCCGAAGCCGGCAAAGCCCGACTTCTCGAGCCTCACGAAGGAACAGAAGGCCGAACACGCCTTCCAGCGCCAGCTCGCAAGGCAGAAGGAGAAGTACGAGAACTCCATCAAGGAGCTCACCGGGAACTTCCAGAAGCAAATCGACGAGCTCAAGACGACAATCAACAAGAAGCCGCCCGAACCGTTGAAGACCCGCGACCAGTTCGACACGGATGACGAGTTCATCCGCTACCTGACCGACCGCGGCGTCGACGAGAAGATGGCCCGCATCCGCGAGGAGGACGAGAAGAAGGCAGCCGAACAGGCCCGTATCGCCCAGGAAAACGAACAGCGCCAGCAGGCCCTCGCCGAACAGGCGGACAGCTTCCGCGCCCACTGCGACGAATGTTTCACGGACCCGGAACGGCGTTCCGCCTTCGAGGTGCAGCTTACCAAGGCCACCAAGAACGGCCTCGCCGACGTCCTCGACAAGGCTCCGGCAGTGCGCGAGTTCGTCTTTGTTGACCCGGACGGCCCGCGTGTGCTCGATGCCATGCTGAATGACAAGAATACCTTTATGCGCGTCATGAGCCGTGCCGGCAACCCGATGGCCGCCGTCATCGAGATGCACGACCTCGCCCGCGAACTCCGTCAGTCCCAGCAGGCCCAGCAGCTCCCGGAAAATGCCATCCCGATGCCCCAGCAGGCCCAGCAGCAGACGGCATCCCCGATGCCCCACCTCGGAAAGCCGGGCGCAGGGAGCGGAGGAACGCAGGCACCTTCCATCTGGAACAGCGACGACGACCTCATCGCTTTCTGCCGCAAGGGAAGGCACGTTTAGGGTCTAAAAACCAAATGTCCTATTATCAGGGGTAGAGAAGGCAAAGGCCTTGCTACCCTTTTCCTTTTTCGCCAACTGGGGGCCTACCCAGACATGCGTGACACAGCCCCGAACGCACGGAGCAAACAGGAACAGAACCGACTGGACAGTATGCCCGGTCTTCACTTGTCACGCATGGAACGCTTACAAACAGGCGTGGCGAAACAAAGGAAACATTCATGCCTCAGAATTTCTATGGCGCAGTTGCTACCCCGAGCAACACCTTCTCGAACAACAAGAAGGTCAAGATGGTGGCAGCCAACGTGGCTGACAACCGAATTTTCACCAAGTCTTCCGTCTCGAAGATGAAGCAGTCCGACTTCGAAGGAAAGAAGTACGGTCAATCCTACACCCTTTACATCCCGGGCAGACCTCGTGTGATCAACGGTGTTGTGGCCGATCCGTCCCCGGTTGACGAAATCGAGACCAGCATCTACTTCGACAACGACAACGTCTCGGACGTTCTCGGTCCGTGGCAGCGCATGGGCGACGTGGAATCCTTCCGCGACCAGTTCGCCATCCCGTTCGCTGAAACTCTCGGCCGTACCCAGGAAAAGAAGATCGTCTCCAACGAAATCTTTAAGGCCATGACCGCCGTCATCGCCCCGAAGACTTCCGCAGCCCTCGACGGTGCAGACTTCGGCGTCCTCGGCAAGGCAACTGCCAAGCTCCGCAAGCTCGCCATCTCCCCGGCTCTCGTCGGCTTCCTCGATCCTGAAGTCCAGGCCGAAATCGCTGACAAGGCCGTGAGCGACAAGTTCGTCACCTCCGACAGCCAGTTCATGAAGCTCTACGGCGAAAACGCCGTGGGTAAGTACGGCACGGCCGGCTGGGTGGAATCCCCGGACCTCCCGACCATCACGACCCCGGCTACCGCAGCTACGGCCTCCATCACCCTCGGTGACGCAGTGGTCGACTCCGGCAACAACGCTCTCGGTTTCGCCGAAATCGACACCATCTCCGGCACGAACCTCTTCAAGGGCGCCGTGTTCAACGTCGCAGGCTTGAAGGTCGTGGACCCGTCTGGCATCCAGACCAGCGTCCCGGTCCAGATCATCGTGCTCGAAGCAAACGCAGCCGGCACTTCCGCAAAGATCAACAAGCTCCGCATCACCATCGACGGCAAGGCCTACCACAACCCGAACGCATGGGTTCCGGCTGGCACTGAAAGCCTCACCCTCACCTACGCCCTCGGCACGTCCAAGACGTATGTGATCGGAGAAGTCCGCACGAAGGAATGCTTCGCGTACGACACCTACCAGTTCGACGTCCTCCCGGGCGAAAAGGACGAAATGGTGGAAACCGTCGGCGGCTCCAGCTTGAAGCTCCGCATGTACGGCGACGGGACAAACCTCAACAAGATGTTCCGCATCGACAGCACCTACGCTGCCGGCCTGTTCGAACCTCGCGAGGCTTGCGTCATCTACTTCGAAGCCTAGTCTTCGGGTAGGCCACAGGAACTCTCCTTGGATAACAAAGGGGGTGCCCGCAAGGGTGCCCCTTTTCCGTGTTGGTTAAATCTGTGTCCCGATGTAGCGGTTTTGGGGCAATAGGAACCACTTGAGGATGCTTACGCCGGTGAGGTTGTTGTCATCCTGGGCAATCAGGTGTTTAATGTTTACAAATAGCTGCTGGTTGAAACGGTCGAAATCTTCCGCCATGCGTTTCAGTCCGGCGGTGCAGCAATATGCCGGGGTGTTCTCCCATTCCTTCCCCATGGACGGGAAGCTGGGGTCGCAGAGGTCACGGCCCACGTCCACCCCGAACAGTTCCTTGACGACGTCGCGGGTGAGCTGGATGAAGTAGGGGATGCGCACCACGGTGTATTCGTGGTCTTCGTAGATACGCTGGTTCCTGTTGTCCTTGGCGATTACGGAGGGGTCCGTATAGTGCGGGGTCCCGTCAAACTCTACGATGAGCCTGAGTTCGTCGCAGCGGTAGTCCGGGCGGATCCTGTGCTCCTTGCTGAAGGCCTTGTCATGGACCCACTTGCTGCCCGGGAAGATGACTTCCAGGTATTCTTCCAGCCCGCTGAACTTCACGTCCGGGTGGGCGGCATGGGCCTTTTCCGCGAGTTCCCTGGTTTCGCGGAGAACGCCGAGCTCGTAGTCTTTTTTCTCGACTTCGGACTTCGGCATACACTCCTTCAGCCTGGCGACGGCGAGGGCGTCGGCGATGATGTTCTTGATGAAGTTTTCCCTCAAGTCGAAACGCTTGGTGTGCTGCGGGATCAACATCATCGTGATTTCCGAAAAGTCGAGCTTGTCCTTTTCCATCGCCTCTTCGAGCGTGAGGGGGGTTTCCGGCAATACGATGCCGGCGTACCTATCGTTGCTCACAATCTTTACGGAGGCCTCGTCTGCGGCGCGGGCCTCTATTTCTACCCGCCAGTCTTCCAATACGTTCATTGCGGACTGGGCAATCTTTTCCGGTTCGACGTAATCCGGTTCGTATATGGCAAATATGTCGACTATCTTGTCAACCGTTTTTTCGCATAGCTTGTAAAATTCCAGTGATGCCATGTTTTTACCCTATTGATGGTGATTTTCTTGACGATTGAAATATAGCAAGAACCGTGTTTTGCCCGCCGACGGCCTCCGGGCACCCTATTTTCAGGGGTGAAAGAGGTTAAACATGATTGCAGTTAATACACTTATCCAGCGGGCATACGAGTCTCTCACCATGACAGGTCTCGGGGAGGCCGTCGAAGGCACCATGGCCGAGGCGGCATGCAACGAGCTCAACCGCCTCATCGTCCAGCTCAACAACGAGGGCTTCATCGCGATGGCGCAGAAGAGCGTCCTTTGTCCCGCCTTCAAGGAAATCCGCTTCAAGCAGCCCTTCGCCGGCGAAATCGACAACGACCCGCGCATCATGTGGATGGAGCCGCCCCAGTGCATCGAGGCGGTGGCGAGGAAGCTGGGCAGCTCCTTCGTGCCCCTCGTCCCGAGCAACCTGGTCCAGATGGTCCGCGTGAACCCGCAGGCCACTGCCTCCCAGTGGACCTACAACACGGTCTCCGAGGACATCCCGGGCAACAACGGGGAGCAGCGCATCGTGGGCGTCCTTACCCTTGACGGCAACCCGAGGGACAAGGTGATGGTGTTCTACAACTCGGCGCTCCGCACCTACAAGCTCGACGAGACCATCTACCTCTCGGACCTCTACAACGAGCTCCTCCTCGCCGGCCTGTGCTTCCGCCTGGCCAACTTCCACAACCTCTCCGACCAGAAGAAGGCGGAGACGGCGGCAGACTTCGAGACGGCCAGGACGCTCATCAAGCGCAACAACGTGACACAGCGCATGCTGACCTACGGCAACGTGGGGGGCGACTGGACCACAGGCTACAACAACTTCGTGAACGGGTCTAACATCTAATGGCATCGACGACAAAAGTTTCCAACTATCTCATTTCCCCGGGCACGAACCGGGGCAGGCACCCCGCGACGATGGGGGCGTCCTGGAGCTGCAACATGTTCCGCGAGATCAATGCAGGGAACGAGTACCTCGCGTCAGTCCCGGGCATCCAGTTCATGCAGCGTATCGCCACCGCCTCCAAGTGCAGGGGCGCCTACGTGTCTTCCGTGGGCCTTGCGAGCCAGAACCAGCAGGAAAACGCCTTCGTCGTCTTCGGCAAGTCCCTCTACCGCATCGACTGGGTGGGTAACGTCGACAAGATCGGCACGGTCGCTTCCGGCACGGGCCGCATCCACTTCGCGGAATCCGGCGGCATCAACCCCTACCTCCTCGTCGCGGACGGCTCGAACCTCTGGGCATACAGCCTCCTGGAAGGCGGGGAACTCCGGCGTATCACCCTCCCCGAACGCGTAACCGGTGACGGGGGTCAAATCAACCCCTCGCACGTGGCCGTGGTGGGGGGATCCGTCGTCATAAACGATCGAACAAGCGGTTTCCTATACTACTCCGTCCCTTACCCGCTGAACTCCGCCACACGCGAGGTCTTCCAGACGCAGGTCGTGGACGGCAAGCGCGTGCCCGTTTACAACCCGAACAACCAGTACGAAATCCTGAAGGAGACCGTGGACGCCTTCGACTGGATGTTCTACGACAGCTACGGAGTGCAGCAATTTTTTAATGCTGAGGCTAGTAGTGATAATGTCCGATCAATCCGGGCCATCGGGCCCAACCTCTATCTTTTTGGATATAAGACTGTCGAAATTTGGCAGCGCGGTTCCGGCGAGGACGCCACCTGGCAAAGACAGTCCTACACGGCCAACGCCTCTAACGGCATCCAGGCCCCGGACTCCGTCGCGGTATGCGGTTCCACCCTCTACTACCTCGGGAGCGGCGAGAGCTACGCCAAGGGCATCCTCATGGTGTCCGGGCAGACCTACACCAAGATTTCCGAGGACTGGCTCGACGACAAGCTGCTCGGCGAGACTGGCGACAGCGCATACGCGTTCGCATACGCCCAGGGTTCCCACAACTTCTACTGTCTCTTCCTGCAGAACCTGCAGGAGTGCTGGGTTTACGACACCGAGACTAAGGAATGGCACCAGCGTGTTTCCCGCGTCCTGGAAAGCGGCAACGAGACCAGGTGGCGCGTCTCGGACATGGTCTGGTTCAAGGGCCAGTTCCGCGCCTTCTGCAACGACGGCTGCATGTACCGCCACTCCGACGAATACTGGTACGAGGACTACGGCAACGCCACTACCCGCCTCCCGATGATCCGCCACAGGCAGGGAGGGGTAATCGTTGACAGCGGCAAGCCGTTCGTGTTCGACGAGATCGCCATCGAGTGCAACGTGGGCTGCTGGTCCGACTATACCCTGCAACCGGACTTGCTCCTCGAAGTCTCCAAGGACGGGGGCAACACCTGGGGCCACGTAAGGTCGTGCAGGCTCGGCAGGACCGGCGACTACTCGCACCGCGTCCGTTTCCACTCGCTGGGCTACAACCGCCTGTGCGTGCTGAAGGTGACATACGCGCACCCGACGTCGCTCGAACTCACGGCATGCTCGCAGCGCGTGTCGGGAACGACCGGGGTAATCTGATGGGGAGCGAGGTATAGCATGTATTCAGGACTTATCGGAAAGACATCGCCGACCGTGGACGTCCTCACCGTTCTCACGGGCGTCTGGGACGAACGCGACGCGGGGGACTGGCACGTCGTCATGACCCCGTTCTTCACCATCCTCACGGCGACCCTCCCGGAGGGCCAGCATCCCCTCGCCTACAGGGTGAAGAAGCCGATGCCGGCAATCCTCTTCGGCAACTCCGGCAACGTGACGGCAATCGCCGTAAAACCGGGCCAGGACGCGATAGTGCTGCCCGAGGCGGGGGTGGTGCAGGTCCAGGTCTTCGGGGACCCCTCGCAGCTCGAGGCGGTCCGTTGACACCTATTTTCAGGGGTGAAAGGAAACAACATCATGGACAACAAGGACATTCTCACCAAGCTCAAGGCCCTCAACTCGGCCATGTCCGAATACTTCGACAAGATGGACATTGCCGAAGCTGACGAGGAAGCGGAGAAGGACTGCAAGAAGTCCCCGAAGAAGGGGAAGGAGGACTAGACTATGTGGCCAGCGATTATTGCAGGCGGTCTCGCGGCCGCCGGTGCACTCGGCAACTACATGGGCAACCAGGCCGACGCTGAACGCGCCGCCGAGGCATACGACCGCATCCAGGGCCTTGCACAGGCCGCCGGGACGGCCAACGAGCAGGACATCCAGTCCTACAAGAACCTCGTCGCACAGACATACGGGCAGGGCGCAGCGAGCTACCAGGACGCACTGGCGAAGTTCCTGAACTCCCCGGTCTTCCAGAACGAGGGCTTCTCCTACGGCGGTGACATCTCGCAGTTCATGGACCCCGCGGCGAACCAGCGTGTTGACGCGGCCATGGCTGCCATCAACAACAGCGCGGCTTCCGGCGGAAACAGGTTCAGTTCCGACTTCATCAATCGCGTCGGGGCGAAGCAGCAAAGCCTAGCTTCCGAGGAGTGGGAGAAGGCGTACAACAAGCTCATGCAGGACCGTTCGAGAGAGCTTTCCGAATGGCAGGCCAACTCGCAGAACAACTGGAACAACTACAACGCCCAGACGGCACGGGACCAGTACGCTGTGGACGCATACGGCAAGGACAGGGAAGGCTACATCGGCGGCCTCTCCGACGCCATGTCCGCGGGCATCGCCAACCGCACGGGCCTCCTCAACGCGCAGTCCAATGCAATCGCAGGCACGGCCAACGCGCAGCAGGGCACGTCCGGCTGGGACCTCCTCTCCGGTCTCGGTGGCGCGGGAGGCGCTTTCCTCTCCTCATGGTTCGGGGGTAAGTAAATGGCTTTCAATTTCAACTGGGCATCGGGCCCTTCCGTCCCCGTCATCAAGGGCGGCGACAGGTCCTACCAGGACCGTGTCCGTACGGACGCTACCAACTACGGCAGCGCACTCCGCGGATACGAGACCCGGAAGGCCAACCAGGAATACGCTGACCTCGTGAACGGCTTCAAGCAGACCGACGTGAAGGCGCTCGCGGGCAACCTCGAAAGCATCAAGGCGGAAATCGCCCGGCTCGAACAGCGCAACGCGGAAATCCGCTCCATCATCGGCGGGGTGTAGCGCATGGCCAAGGCAACCGCTGACGACATCAAGAAAATCCTGATGGCGTTCCTCGCGGGCGCCGGCAGCAACGGCACGACGGCGTCCTCTCTGATGTCCGCCGTCTCCGGCGCGTATTCTGGTGGAAGTTCCGCATCGTCCGCATCGTCCGGCGAATACCCGAAGGAGTTCTCCCCGGGCCAGTACCACGTCTACAAGGTGTACAACATCCCCGTCCCCGAAAGGAAGCGCGGGGAGACGACCGGCAACTTCAACCAGATGGGAAAGAGCTACGCCGACGTAATCGACGAGGCCGGCCGCATGCAGAGCGCGGAAGAGCACTACCGTGCACTCACGAAGTACATCCGTCCGGGCATGAACCCGAAGCAGCTCCACCAGGCAGAACTCATGGGTCGCGACGAGGAGAAGAGGCTTCCCGCGTTCTGGAACGAGTCTTCGTCCAGGCGCCCGTTCTCCGTGTCTTCCAGCGCCGTTTCCGGCATCCGTCTCGTCCCCACCGGGTCCGGCGGATCGCGTGTCGAGGTGCAGTGGAAGTCCAGCCCGACGTGGTACACGTTCAAGGAATACCCGAATACATACGAGGGCTCCCTCGCCGCGCAGAAGCTGCTCAAGGCCGACAGTATCGGTCGCGCCGTGATGCCTTACCAGCGCAACGGCAGGACAATCAAGTTCAAGCACCCGGAAAACAATTACAGCTGGTGGAACCGCCCGAACTACGACGCCGGACAGGCCGGATAACACCCTATTTTCAGGTGTGAAGAAAGAGGTTTACCATGGACTTTAGATGGCGCACACCCGGAGGCCCGGGTCTTTCGCAGGAAGCGGCAAATTCGATGGCCGGCTACGTCCCCAACGGGGGAATGTCCGGCTACCGCCCGAACGCTCCCTACCAGGCGCAGCAGCCTGGGATGAACAACACCCCGCAGAATTTCGAGGCACAGGCGCAGGGCGCCATGATGTCGCAGTTCGACGCGCTCCGCAGCGAGCTCGCCAGCAACACTGCACGCATCGCGGAGCTCCGCCAGCAGGCCGCGCAAATCGAGGGGCAGATCAAGGGCGCCGGCACCGAACGCGACGCTCTCGACATGAAGCTCGCGGCCAACCGCGCCTCCATCGGGGACATCGGCTCCGCAATCTCCCACCAGAACATGATTTCCACCCGCGCACAGCAGGAACGCGCGAACGAACTCGAAAAGGCACGCCAGGGCAAGACCGAGGTGAAGGCCGTCGAGGAGAAGCTCGAGGACGCCTTCATGCAGCGTGCATGGGCGGAGAACGGCGAGCAGAAGCAGGCCGCGGAAATGAAGATCACCCGTCTCAAGAAGGAATACAAGGCCCTCACCGGCAAGGACTACACGGCCGACGTCGTGACGAACACCGGCGCACCGAAGGCCGGCACCAGGGCGGACACCCTCGAAACCGCATACGGCAAGTACAGCAACTCCAAGGACAGGTTCGGGCGACCGACACAGGCCGCCATCGACGAGTTCCTGAAGGACGCGGAAGGTCTCCCGTATTCCAAGGCTTTGCAGGAAAAGATTGACGAGGTCCGCAACGCCACGTCCCAGGAAAAGACAAAGGCCGCGGGAGAGAAGACGAAGCGTCTCGAAAACGCCGCCATCGAGGAGGCGAAGCAGAATTACAGCTCCTACAACCTCAGCAAGAACGGCTCATACACCTACACCGCATCCAACGGCAAGCGCGTCACCGTGACACGTAGCGGCGACGGCAAGGTCCTCTACGAGTGCGGAAAGTCGAGGGGGACATCCGATGGCAAGTAACAACACGAACGGCATCTCCCGGGAGAACTGGGACAAGGTCCTCACGCAGGCAGCCGTCCGTGCTACGGAAGCCAAGATGGAGGCCAACAAGAAAATCCTCGGCAAGGAACAGGACACGAAGGACGCGGACAAGTATTTCGACGAATACCTCCGCCGTCTCCGCAACGCATACCCGTTTGACAGCATCAAGGAAACCGACCTCGCGAGCATCGACCAGTATTCCGGCGACAGCACCCGCAAGTGGCTCGACAGGGTCCGCGGCGTGCCTTCCCCGACAGAATACACCGTGCAGGCCGATGCCGCAAAAATCCTCCCTCTCCTCAACGGAGTGGCTGAACAGGGCGCGGACTGGTATTCCATGGGCAGCGACGCCCTGAAGGAAGCGGGCGCGGACATGGGCTACAACGTTCGCAGCAAGGAGGGCTTCAAGGCCTTCCTGGACAAGCTCGCCGAGACGCAGCAGATGCACGACCGTGCACAGCTCCTCAAGGAATACCAGTCCCAGGGTGCGGACTACTGGCTCCCCAAACTGTTCTACCCGTCCGCCACGCAGGAAATCGAGAACGCGATTGCGACCGGCCAGGGTCTTGACGCCGCTGCCGCGAACAATTCCGCACTCTCCGACCCGACCCTCCGCAAGCTGATGGCCGTCGACGCGGGAGCGAACACCGCGATGGCGCTCGCCCCGGGTCTTTCCATCGGGAAAATCAACCCTATCCTCATGGGCGCAATCGACGCCGGCATCCAGGGAGGCCTCGAAGCGGGCCGCCAGGGGGCCAAGGTGGGCATTTCCGAGACAGGGCAGGAGTTTGACACCTCCGCACCCATCGTCGCCTTCTCCACGGGCGCAACACGTCCCGGCCTGACGCTCATGGGCGCGGGCGCCGCGAACCAGATCCCGGGCGAGGGTGCACGCAGCTTCGCACGCGGCTTCACCCGCGCGGCAAGGACGGGCAACCCGTTCGCCGCCGAGGAACAGGAAATCAGCAACGCGGTCAAGGCATGGAACCGGCTCCAGAAGGACAGCCGCCTCTCGGTCAACCCACAGCAGCCTACCATCTTCGACGACATGCCGGCTGTCGTGATCGGCGAGGACGAGGCCAGGGCCGCGCTCGCTTCGAGGGTCCCCGAATACATGAAGGCATTTGTCGACAAGAACGGGAAGAGCCTCGTCAAGGTGAACCCGGACGGCACCGTCTCCGCGAAGCAGATCCTCGACCTCTACAACAGGCCGACAGTGAAGTTCGCCGTGCGCGACAGGACGACCGGAAAGCTCATCGACTCGGAACCTATTTTCAACGGCGGTTCATACGGCTTCAACGCCCCGGAGAACCAGAACGTGCTCGGCGGCAAGGCGAAGGCCCTCTTCGCGCAGTTGTTCCCGGAAAAGTATTCCGAGCTCAACGTGGTGAAGGGCCCGTACAACGCGGGCCGCGCCCTCGGTTCCATGACTGCCGACGTGGGCGGCAGGGTCGAGCCGGTAATCGGCGCGAACCCTGTGGACATCATCCGCCAGGAAGGCGTCCGCAAGTCCTACACGGACTACAAGGAAGAGCCATGGTACAGGAAGCTGGACAAGGAAAGCCGCAAGATTATCGACGACGCCTTCAAGAAGAAGGAGGAAGAGGAATAGCCTATGCTCAACATCGAACAGGCAATAGAAGCGTGGAAGCAGTTCGAGGCCCGCGCGAACACGAAGCGGACCACGCAGGTGGACCGTATCAAGGAGGACAGGGTCTTCCTCTCCGGCAGGCAGTGGAACACCGAGGACCTGAAGCTCTACCCGGGGCGCCTTACGCAGACAGTGAACATCGTGGGCAACTCCGTCAACGCGACGGCGAACGTCTACGCATCCTATCCCTACAAGTTCTGGGACAGGGACCGTACCGCGGACGCCGCATGCGAGGCGTTCCTGAAGTTCGGCTCCAACGCCCGCGCCCCGCAGGACGCGCTCTACAACACCGTGGCCTTCGGCCTCGCCTACATGGCCTTCGGCTCCGAGTCCGTCATGGACCCGGAAACCGGCGAACACGTTGACGTCCCCGCCCTCTACAACATCGAGAAGGTGGAGAACGTCTATTTCGACCCGGATAGCGTCGAGATGGATGGCAACGACGCGGTCGAGGCTGCAATCGTCGAGCACCGCTCAAAGGCCTGGATCCGCGCCAAGTACGGCGAGGAATGGGTCACCGGCAAGGACGAACGCGCGGCCGTCAACACGGCCGAGAACAAGTCCGACAGCATCATGGACATCGTGACCTACTTCCGCGTGAACAACGGGCAGTGCGAGGTCTACCGCATGCTGAACCAGGACTTCATCGACCAGCCGACCACACTCCCCATCGACCGCCTCCCGGTATTCCCGGTATACGGCGAACGGACATGGGACGTGGCCGACGGCGACAGCGACACGGCCGTGTGGCAGGGCATCGTCCGCAAGGCTGCCCCCATCCAGAAGATGATCAACGCCGCGTTCACCCAGCTCGCGGAGCGCATGGCCAAGGTCCCGAAGAACGTGTTCGTGTCCGACCCGAAGGCGGTGGAGGGCTACAACGAGGGCTACCGCAACTTCGAGTACAACCGGAACCCGCTCCTACTCTTCAACGCCACCTCCCCGGACGGCAAGAAGGAATACAAGCCGCCCGTCCTCGGCCACTTCACCGTGGACTTCGCGGACATCACGGGCATCATCTCCTCGCAGCTCGACCTCCTCTCCGCCATCACCGGCGTGGACGCGAAGGGCGTGATGCTGGGCGAGACCCCCCAGAAGACGGCCACGGAAGTGCTCTCCTCCGAGAGACAGAC
>JAEEGL014485877.1_pt1 | contig 12262 bp, 9 predicted proteins | sample 9134231 | NCBI WGS metagenome assembly JAEEGL01 (sample SAMN16246548, study PRJNA631951) | gut metagenome | biome: gut microbiome; feature: rumen; material: fiber-attached | host: Bos | place: Iran: Karaj | collected 2018-10
ACGACGCATAAGATCAAGCCGCTGAAGAGCGTGCCGCAGGCGACGCTGCAGACGATGCGTACGGAGATATTCCTCACCGCCTACTACGACATGCGCAAAAACCTGATGACGGGTGTGGCGGAGTATCGCATGAAGTACGCTGAGGACCAGACGTTCAAGCCACTGACAGAAGAGGTGCGCAACGACATGACCATCGAAGCCCGCGAGCAGGGACTGAAGTCATGGGACCAGGACGTGAACCGCTTCATCGACTCGACCCGCATTGAGCAGTACGACCCAGTGAACACCTGGTTGGACAAGTTGCCTGCGTGGGACGGACACAACTATATTGCGGAACTAGCGAGACGCGTTCCTACCAGCCAGCCCCACTGGGAGAAGTACCTCAGGTACTGGCTGGTGGGTATGGTGGCGCAGTGGCGTGAGAGCGACCGACAGCTGACGGGCAATGCGTTGACGCCGCTGCTGATAGGTCGGCAGGGCTGTGGCAAGACGCGCTTCTGCAAGATCCTGCTGCCTGAGGAGCTGCGCGACTATTATAACGACAAGCTGAACTTCAAGAACGAGTTCGACCTGAACATCGCGCTGACCTCGTTCGCGTTGATCAACATCGATGAGTTCGACAAGACCACCCCGTCGCAGCAGATTGTGCTGAAGTACCTGCTGTCTTCGAGCGACGTGAAGTTCCGTCCGCCTTATGGCAAGACCATCAAGCAGTACCGGCGCTATACCTCGTTCATCGGCACCACCAACCAACAACAGCCGCTTGTGGACCCCACCGGATCACGCCGGTTCGTCTGCGTGGGCATCCCCGATGGTAAGACCATTGACTTCTCCGACAATCTCGACCATCGCCAGCTCTATGCCCAGGCCCTGCACCTCTTTCAAAGCGGGGAGCGTTTCTGGCTGGAGGATGACGAGATACTGACGCTGATAGAGGAGAACGTGCCCTATCAGCGCACCGTCGACCTGGTGGAGATGATTGGCGAGACCTTCCGCAAGCCGAAGGACGGCGAGGGACGCTGGTGGGGTACGATGGAGATTCTCTCTACTCTCGCCAGCCGCTATCCCTATTTCGATGCCAAGCGTGCCACGCCGGTCATCCTTGGCCGCTCGCTGAACAATGTCCGCTTCCACTTCAGCCACCGCATGGTGAACGGCCTCTCGGAGTACTGGCTCTGCGAGAAATGATGTTTGGCACTTTGCACCTGAGATATTTGTTAAAAAATGCAAAATATTCTTCTCTCTGAACCTGCTTTTGAAAAAAATCAGTAACTTTGTAATTAACTTAAAACAAAACATAACATGGCTTTATATAGCATTGAAAGTGAACAATTTTTAGGATTGTCCCACTCGGGAGCAGTAACAGTTAACGGGGAGAGCGCTGTTGAACTCTCTGACGAAGAAGTCGATATCCTTGTCAAGCTGATCAGGGAGAACGACACCACCGACGTAGATGAACTCGGCCTCGAGAACCTCTATCCGAATCTCTACTCCAAGCTCGACGAGGCCTACCACGACATGGCCTACGATGCCGAAGAGATGCATTGGCTCTGGGAAGGCTATCACGGCGGCTATTTCGAGTACGACACTTACGAGCTGATGGACTATTGCGAAAGGGAGTGCGGCTTCACTTTCGAGTTCAAGCCCGAAGAGTATTTCGACGAAGACGACCTGGAAGAATATAAGGAAGACCCCGAGTCCTTCGAAGACCAGGTTGACGAGGCCAAGGAGGAAGCCTTCTCTGAGTGGCTCAAAGACTACGTCGAAGGGCTCTCCGACGATGATGTCCGCAGCTTCTTCTACGACCACATGCATGCTGGTCTCGACATGGATCATGTAGATTATACAGTTGAAATCCCTCAGGCTATCATTAATAAGGCCAAGGAATAATTTATTTATTGGATAATAAAAGTATAAATCACTTTACCACTTAACACTTTAATATGAATATTAAAGAAAACATTATCAACAGACTACGCGAGACCAACCGCGAGAACATTGAAAAGGTGATTGACTACATGGAGGGAAACGGTTTCTTCGACCGTGGTTGTCATCGTCATCACCGCTACGATGGAGGATTAGCGGACCATGCTTGGCAGACCTATCAAATGGCCATGAAGGAAGAGGCTGACAACAAGCGCCTTCACCCCAACGTACCCTTGCTCGACAGAGACAGCTTGGCCATCAGTGCCTTGCTTCATGACTTCTGCGATTGTCATGGTATGCGTCATATCAAAGGACATGGAAGACGTTCTGCCATGATGCTCAAAGAGCTAGGCTTCCATCTGTCACAAGAAGAGTTTCTGGCTATCCGTTTCCATATGAGTATTAAAGACAAGAAAAGCCATTCTCTCTACGACGATGCCAACCATTGCCATCTCCGCTACATCGTTCATAAGGCTGATGGCAAATCAGCGAAGAGATATAAAGGATTTTGTATCTAATAGAATAAATAACAAAGACTCAAAAATATGAACAAGCAACAATTAGCAAATCGCATTTGGGCTTCGGCCAATAACATGCGTGGCAAAATAGATGCCAGTGAATATAAGGATTATATCCTTGGACTTATTTTCTACAAGTTCCTCTCTGACACAGAGGTGAAATGCCTCAGAGAGAAGTTGCTGTTAGAAGACGAAGATATTAAGAATGTCGTAGAGGATGATACGAATCCTTCAATGGCAATGGTCAAGAAGGAGTGCCAAAACAGAATAGGATTCTTTATTGAATATAAGTATCTTTTCAATACCTGGCTCGACGGCGGCGAATTTGATGTGGCCATTCTTTCACAGGCTCTCAATAGTTTTGACCGTCTGATGAGCGACAACTATAAAGCAGTCTATTCAGGCATCTTTAATTCACTACGTGACGGGCTGACTAAGCTGGGTGATAACGCACCAGCACAGACCAAATCACTCAAAGAATTAATTAGCCTTATTAAAGACATTCCCACCGATGGCAGTCAGGACTACGACGTGCTGGGTTATGTATATGAGTTCCTTATCAGTAACTTTGCAGCCAATGCAGGCAAGAAGGCTGGTGAATTCTATACGCCTCATGAGGTGGCAACAGTGATGTCGGAGATTGTGGCTGAGCACCACAAAAACAAAGAGCGTCTTGAAATATATGACCCAACCTCTGGCTCCGGCTCGCTGCTCATCACCATTGGCAAGGCTGTCAGCAAACATATTCAGGGCAAGAACAAGGTAAAGTACTATGCACAGGAGTTGAACGTGAATACCTACAACCTGACTCGTATGAACTTGATTATGCGCGGTATTATACCAGCCAACATCGTTTCTCGCCGTGCCAATACACTCGAGGATGACTGGCCCATTCACGAGGAAGGTGTAGACATCGATCAACCGCTTGCAGTAGATGCTGTGGTCAGTAACCCGCCATACTCACAACATTGGGATACAAGAAACAAGGAACTTGACCCCCGTTTCGTGAACTATGGATTAGCACCAAAGACAAAAGCCGATTACGCCTTCCTGCTCCACGAGTTGCACCACATAAAGCCAGATGGTATTCTTACTATCGTTATGCCTCATGGAGTTTTGTTCCGAGGCAAGGCGCCTGTCATCTATAGTAAAGACGGTAACATCCTGCCGATGGAAGAGCGCGAGGAAGGACAAGGAGAAGGGCAGATTCGTGCCAACCTCATCGAGAAGAACAATATCGACGCCATTATAGGCCTTCCTGCCAACATCTTCTTTGGAACGGGTATTCCTACCATCATCATGGTGCTGAGAAAGAACCGTGGCAGCGAGGGTGTGCTCATCATCGATGCTAGCAAGGGATTTTTGAAAGATGGCACCAAGAACCGTCTCCGTGCCTGCGACGTGAAGAAGATTGCAGACACATATCGTGAGCGTAAGACCATTCCAGGTTATTCACGGGAAGTATTCAAGAAACGATGTTACGATAGTCGTATCACCGCTTATCGCATTGATGAAAGATCAGGTTGAGCAAATCAGGCAAGACCGCAATTTTGAGAAGGTTTATTACTTGAACAGCGAACTGAGCCTGATAGACAGAGAGAAAATCATTGATGATTGCAAAAATGGAGATATTGACATTCTGTACCTTTCTCCTGAATTACTTCTGTCGTATGACATTACATATTTCATTGGCGACAGACATCTTGGACTATTAGTAGTTGACGAAGCTCACTTGATAACGACTTGGGGAAGAGACTTCCGTGTAGATTACTGGTTCTTAGGCCAACATGTTAACAAAATCCGCAAGAATTGCGGCTATAAATTTCCTATGGTTGCCGTAACTGCTACAGCCATATATGGCGGAGATAACGATATGGTCTTCGACAGTGTGAACAGCCTATATATGCACGATCCTCATCTTTATATCGGTGAGGTAAAACGAAACAACATTACTTTTGTCATCGATAATCACGAAAGATATTTGTCGAAATATGATGATGAAAAAGAAAAGGAAACTGTCAACTTTATCAAATCTATTGCAGAGGAGGGAATAAAAACAATTGTTTATGCTCCTTATACAAAGCATATTGATAGGATTATGGAAAAACTGCGTTTAGATGGTAAAGACAACATTGCAGTTGCATACCACTCTGGTCTTTCTGCAGACACAAAACAATTAGCTTATACTCAATTTAAAGACAATGAGGCGAAAGTAATGGTGGCAACCAAAGCGTTTGGTATGGGTGTAGACATTCCCGATATACAACTTGTTTATCATCATGCACCTTCAGGTTTGCTTCCTGATTATGTACAGGAGGTTGGACGTGCTGCTCGAATCCCTTCTATAAACGGATTTGCTTCATTGAGTTATGCGCTCGAAGACCAAAGATACAGCAAAACACTTTATGGTATGTCTGCTTTACGACATTACCAGATTCGTGCTATTTTGGACAAGATCAATCGATTATTCATTGCTGGTGGAAGAAAAAGGAATATGCTTGTTTCTGCAGATGACTTCAGCTATATCTTTGAAAATACGCAGGATTACGACCAGAAAGTAATGACAGCCCTAATGATGATTGAAAAAGACTATCTGGCAAAATACAGATTCAATGTTCTCATCGCTAGGCCAAAGAAACTCTTTGTGAAAGTCTTTGCAAGGGTAGATAGTTTAGGCATGAATTTACTAAAACAGAAACATAGTGGCTGTTATAGGAAATTATTTGATATGACCAAAGATCTAACTGTGGTAGAACTTGATCTCGACAAAATCTGGAAGAACCATTTCGGCGATCGTAGTTTCCCAATGCTAAAGCGTGAATTCTATAAAGGGAATCTATTAGATAACGAGATTGCCCAATGCAAACCGCAAGTTAAAGTTATATTCACTTTGGAGAACGAACCTGAAGATGCCTGTGCTAAACTATACACCATACTTGATGGCTTGCAAACTACCTTATCGACTCTTTCCGGGAAATATTTCACAACTGAAGAATTTGACACCGCTTTAAGTCGACTAATTCCAAAAACAAATATTAGAGAGAAGATAGTAAGTTTCTTACTTTCAACATATTCTGGAAGGAATTTGAGAGCAGGCAAAGTTGATTCTGACGCTTTCTTACAGCGTAGAAAGTTCGATGACAAAGACAAATACATTGTTTTTAATAGTCATTATTCAAACAACTTTGCAAAGCTCAAAAAACGTATGCAAAAGATGTTTGAAAAAAAAGAAGATAAGACATCGTCACAATTTGCATCATATGATAGCGAATTACTGACAAACTATGTTCGTTTGGGGAGTCTGCTGGAAATTCTAGGGATTGGATCTTACGAATGTCGAGGTGGAGACAAACCTATGATATTCATTCGTATCAATGAACCATCACGAGTTTCTAAGGATGCAAATGACACCAATTATAAAAATTCTCTTCTAACAAATATAGAGAAGAGGCATAAGAGTAGCTCTGAAATATTTGATCATTTCTTCCTACATACTTTTGAAAACAAAGAGAGATGGGATTTTATTGAAGACTTCTTTTTGGGCGATTCAAATGATGAGTTATTTGAAAAGCATCCAGGTGGAGAGCGCAACCATATTGATATCATCTCATATATTCGAAATCACATGAATCAAGTGAATTCTGATGAGGGAGATAATAAAAGGAAACGTAAGTCCATGACCTTTCCACCACGAGAAGGGGGTAATTATTTTGGGAAAGATCAACTTACAATTGATGGCGTAACTCGAAGTATTAGTAAGTGGATTGATGAAGAGCCTGTAGAATTAGACAAGATCAGAAGAAAGTTTGATCTAACCCTCAATAAAGATAGTTATACATTACTGGTTTCAAAAATAAAGAATAACCACTTCCCTTATTATCGAGATATTAAAGGTTTATCGCTCAACATTGAGTTTCCTGGATATACATATCCTGTCAAAGCTAAGATACCATACGATCGGGAGCCAGTGAAATTTTATAAATGGTGGCATAAGAATGAGGACAAAGTATCAATGAGCAAAAAAGAACTCATTGAGCTGTTGATCAAAGTTAACGATTTAAACGAAAAGGCTCTGTTAAAGAAACACCGTGAGATCTTGCTAAAAAAGAGAATTTAACAGCATTAGTAATACATATAACAACATTGGTGGCTCGCTTAACGGGCCACCAATGATATTAAGCATTCTATACCGCCCAAGTGTTTTCTGCGAAAGCTTTCAACATCAGATTATTCCGACCTACAATAGAGGTTTCATCCCATTTGCTAATGGTATTTAGAATCTGATTTGAGCGGATGTTCCTACTCCACCCTTTCAACTTTGGCAGTTTCTTGGCATATGGCTCATTATGACAATTCTTAAGCTCTTTGTCATTATCAATATCCAAAATGAAATAATTACATAAAGTTGCTATCAACTGACGTCTATTCTCTTCCTGGTCCTTGTCGGTATGAGGAGGCCAATTAATGTCTGCTGCAGCACAAGGTTTAGGCATAAACTGCTCACAGATATATGAGTTATATCCGCCATTGAACACACCTTCAGAAGTTTTGGTCTTTTTTGTCTCGTATAAGTAATAAACGATGCGCGCAGTCGTTTCATCGAACTTGCTGTTGTTCAGGCTCTTCCTGATTTCAGATAATTGCGGCATAGAAAGAGAAGAGCCATCTTTTTTAGCTATGTAACTCACCAAATCAGCATATGTCTGAATACGCTGGCCGATCAGATTCTCAGAGAACAGGTCGCTATAGTTATTATTGGTGCTCTTTGACAAGATTCTACGCATCAAGTATATCTCAAGGAAACCAAAGATTTGGTTTTTCTCTTTCTCATCCTTTACTATGTTTAAGATATATAGCACGTAAGGTATAACCGTATAGCTCTTAGTTGCATTGATCAAACAAGAGATACGTTTAATGCCATAATGCTGAGGAACACGACAATCAAGCACATCTGCACCTAAATGCTTTCTAAAGAGTTTTGCATACTCGATGATTTCCCTGGCTAAGTCTTGCTTCTTCATACCGAACTTTTCGACAAAGGCCTTACAAGTAGTGAATATATTCTCGACTTTAACAAAACTCTTGCGCTGTCCTTCTGATAGATGATCCTTGAAATCCCACATTTTGATTCGTACAAAAGCATGGAAGAAACGCTCTATAGTCGTATTGTCTTTAGATTTTGACTGTCTGCTCTTAGAAGCATCAGCTTCCCAGAACTCACGAGCCTCATCAGTATCAAATATAACCTTCCACGATTTTTTATAGGCTTCTTCATCATCAGCTTCATAGAGGAAATTCTTCATGAGTTCACCAGTAGTAAGAGGCACACCCAATGAGTTGATGGTGTCGAATATCTGTTGCTCGTCATCGTCTGAGGTAAGCGAAATTACAACAAATGTTACACCGGCATTGACCGTATTAAGCAGATCGTTCAAGTTTACTCCCTTGTTACGACGCTCTGTTAAGTATTTCTTAAAGTATGTGTAGGCCTTGGCGATATTGGTTTTGTCTGGTATGTCAACAAGTGTATCCAAATGCATTATTTTTTTGAACTGAGGCATATCATCACAACTATGAATGATGACGGGATCCTTAACATCAGTCGCTTGAAGGTACTGGTTTGCAAAATCGTCGGTCTTGGCTGCCAACATATGAAGAACTTTCATATATATAGCCAGAGTTGTCAATCGTTGCTGACCATCAATGACAAGTTGCTTCTTGCCTATACCTTTTTTCTTGTCATCCATGGATACACTTTCTTCTTTAAGAATAATGGCTCCAAGGAAATAATAGCGTTCACTATCGAGCGTAGATTCCATGTCTATTGCAAAACGCTCCCAATCTTCTTCATCCCATACATATCTGCGCTGGAAATATGGGATTCGCAACAATGTGTTCTTCTGAATAACACCGCTAATTGATAAAGTATCTGCTTTCATACCCTTTGTTTTTTATATGTTGATTCAATTTTTTATTATTTTTCTCCCCATATTTCATTCATTGTCAGATGAGATTCTTCTTTTCCTAACAATCCCAATACGATACCGGGCCATTGTTGAAACAATACACCAAAGCCCTTATAATCACCCTCTATTACTTCTTTATTGAAACCTTCACTGATTTCCTTTCTCATTAAGAGCCGGTTTCCAAAACCGAGATCAACAGAGGCCCAATTCTCGTTCTTTGTCTCACAAGCCAACAGTCCGAATTCCAAATCCGTAAATACGGGAATTATATCCTTTATATGCTCTCTTTCAATGCAATTATCACCATAGCAATAATTGGCATGATAAATCTGACCATCTTTGTCTATGATGTATATGCCACCATGTTCGCCCATTGCCCCTTCGTAGGCAAAGGAGAAGGCTACGATATCAAGTTTTGTATAAGCTTGATAATTAAATTCACTAATTTCTATGATATTCATATCAGTAATTTGTTTTAAGTTTTTAATTTATCGATTGTATGGCTAAGCATCTCTCTTCAAATAGCTAAGAATCAGAAGGCGGTGGAATTCTTTTCGCAAGGTTCTCAATATGCTGATATTGCCTCCTGCGCCTAAAAGAATCGAGATCAAAGGCTTCGTAGAACTGGATGCCGTTCAGAAGGGTCTCAACCATCTTGTCTCTATGGGCCTCGTAGTCGGCATCGTTATGCTTCTTGCGGTATCGGCGTAGGGCAAAGCGTAAACGGTCTATCTTTTCTTCGAATCGCTCCATGTTGCTTTTGCGAAGACGCATACGCCCATCACGACGAATCTCATAGCCCAGGAATCCAATATAGCGGTTGCTGTTGCCATCGCCATCGCCCCAAAGGAAGGGCCGATGGGACTTGATATGCCAGAATTCTCGCCGGGAGCAATCGGATACGCTCTTGAAGGGATGGTAATAGAGTCCGTGAACTGTGAGTGAGTCCGTATAAGCATCTATCAGACGACAGCACTCAGAATAATTGGTGTGGAGCAGTATCATGTCATCGCAAAAGCGAATGAAGAGCCGGTTAGGATCTTCTGTATTGACAATGACCTGATCGGTATCGTTGAGTACGATGTTGGCTATCAGCAGTGACAGAGCACCGCCCTGTGGCACTCCTACTTCGCGCAATTGTTTATAATCTCCTGTGAGCAGTTCGTCAACCCAGCCTAACAGGTAGGTGTTCTTCTTGTCGCTATCGTGAAGCCTGCGACGGATTTTGGCGAATACTTCATCATTCTGCTGTGACTCGAGCAGCGCATTGGTGTAGAAGTTATAGCTGGCAAGATAGGCTGATAGCACTCGCATGACCTGTGCTTTGCCGTCGTCTGACAGACTGGAATTGCTGAGCATGCGGCGGAAGCAGTCGCGAACGACCTGATGGGGGATGATGTCATAAAATTTCTTGATGTCGCAATCTGCTGCATAGATGGTTTCAGAGTCATGGGCTTTGCGAAAGGCTGCGATAAGCCGGATGCCATCGTTGAAATCGGTGACATGATGCTTCTGATTATGAAAGTCCCGTGCATGTCGATAGGAGAGGATGTTCTCGTGAAGATAACGATCGAAGTAATGAGTGAGATAGCGACTGGTGAGCGCCAAGATAATCTTATCTTCGAGCTGTGCATAGACGGAGAGTGGACGGCAAGTGACTTTGAGCGTACCATCGGCTTGTTTCTCTGTATCCTTGAGGATGGGTAGAAGTCGAGGAGATTCAAATGCCAGACTCCCAGTAGAGAGCCGGCTTCTGATCTTTGAGAAGAAAGCTTGCTGCTCACCGAGGTAATCGAAAGCTTGACCTTGTTTCTGGAGCTTTTTGTCGCGACTGACAGTGAGCAAAAGGGCTTTCTCGGCATTCTTGCTAGTGTCGAGGGCTCCGTTTGCCAGCTTCTCTCTCTTGGAAGGCCGTACCCAATTATAACGTGGTGGCATCAGGCGACTCAGCTTCTTGCGTGTGGTAAGTTCGGAGAGGTCACAGTCTTTGTCGAGGTGATGGTGTGTTTCACCACGATTCCGTCGTCTGCACTTGGCTCGTTCCTTGACGAGCAAGTGAATCAGCATCTTGTCGGAAGCATAGTCGAGCAAAGTTGGAATGGCCATCGATTTTGTTTTAAAAGGGGCTCTGAAGGAAAGCGGATATGATGTTTAACATGCATCCCGATTGGTTACGGGGGTGGAGACAAGGGGTCGCCCAAGGCTCTGACTTGTAAAAGCCAGTCTCCCGCCCAAGGGCGTGACTTACTTGATTATTACTTGATTTACATCTACGGCATATCCACGCTGTTGTGAATAACCATCTTGACGCGCGATGTTCTTCAGAGACACCCTGTAATTTTTTGCAAAGGTAAGCATTTTCTCTCAAACCGCCAAGGATTTGAGGGGAAATGTTAGTCAGGAAGGAGGTCGGAGGGGATGTCGACGGTATAGTCTTGATCGTCCTTCATGCAGACTTGGGCATCGACGGAGTAGAGGGGACTAACAAATATATATGTATAATACAATAGGTGTTATTTGAAACATGCTGTATATTTGCAAAAGTAAAAAAAATGAGTTAGATGGCAAGCATCAGAAATATCAAGAAAAGCAACAAGTTCTTAACGGTCGATTTTTCGGACTTTTCCCATGAGGAGTACAATGCCCTTCTTCATTGTGGAAGCAAAGTTAACGCCAGAAGGGAAGCCGGACAGGTCCTGCTGGACTATCTCTGTGACAAATACAAGATTCCACGTTGTGAGTTGTGGGTGTTTGATAGGACATATTGTTCCCCTTTTGGTTATACATATATGGGGTTGTATCATAATAAGAGAATCACCCTATTGAACAACAAACGCTACAGAGTGCCTTGCGAAATCAAGACATTCATCAATACCCTTTTGCATGAATTCATACATCATTATGACTGTTATTATTTAAAACTTCCAGACTCTGTTCACTGCAAAGGATTCAAATCGAGGATTAGAGACTTGAGGAGAAAACTTGAAACACCTAAAGTTGTTTTGGTTAATGATACTGAGAATGAAACTGATACCGTTCCAGTCGCATAGGCCAGGAAGGTATCATCTTTGACTGCAAAATAAGCATTTCCCCTCAAACCGCCAAGGATCTGAGGGGAAATGTTAGTCAGGAAGGAGGTCGGAGGGGATGTCGACGGTATAGTCTTCATCGTCCTTCATGCAGACTTGATCGTCAACGGAATAGCGCGAGCGAATCCATCGGAGACCACTGCAACGGATGCGTTTCATCTCTTCATCGTACCACTCGTAGTACTCATCTTTATGAGCCTCGTCGTCAGTAATCCCGTAGTCTTTCCTGAAGTTGGCCTGGAGCTCGTCTTCTTCGAACTCGATATAGTCCTGGCGAATGCCGTCTCTGACGTAGAAGTCGAAGATCTCCCTGCAGGCAGCCTTGTCCATGCGTTCATAGAGAGCCGGGGCTCCTTCCTTGAGCACGGGCATGATGCCCTTGTCGTAGTCTGTCTCGTCGATCTTGCTGACGAGCTGGCGCATCTGCTCAATCTCGTCATTGGTGAAAGCCACCTCAAAAGTGAGGTTGTCGATCACTGCGCAGCCGATGCAGGTATAGCCCTGAAAGAGCTCCATGTCGAATTGTAGGGTCTTTGTGTTCATATGCGTGATATTTTTGACTTTATTTCTAAGGCAAAGATAGTTATATGGAAAGATTATCAAGGTGGCTTTATACGTATGAAAAATCGAGTAGGAGGTGAACACTAATCAGAGGTGTTCACCTCTTTTCGTGTTCACTTGTCCTCTCACACCACCGTACAAGCGGTTCCGCATACGGCGGTTCCTCAACCTTTCGGCAGCGCACTTGCGCTGTAGTAACAAC
>JAEEGL015300354.1_pt1 | contig 12262 bp, 8 predicted proteins | sample 9134231 | NCBI WGS metagenome assembly JAEEGL01 (sample SAMN16246548, study PRJNA631951) | gut metagenome | biome: gut microbiome; feature: rumen; material: fiber-attached | host: Bos | place: Iran: Karaj | collected 2018-10
AAAAAATTGTCGGCCCATTTTCAGGAAACAGAAAGAACAAAACGGTCAACAAAACAACCGGCGGACAAAACCGTCAGACAATTCCCGACAATTGTTTGAGGAGACAACTTGGACAACTTGGGGCAACTCTTTCAAGGTGCCGGGCGGACAACTCCGCCCGGCGGCAGGGAGCGAATGGGATTGCGGGAGGGAAGAAAACGACAACCGGGATAAAGAGGACAAGATTGCGGGAGGAAAACGGGAGGGATTCCAGCCATAAAGGACACAAAGAGCACAAAGAGGGGAAGGAGAGCGGCGCCCTTCGCGCAGTGATAAGTGACGAGTAACGAGTGACAAGATGCGGTGCGGCCTGAGGGTGGACCGTTGCGGGAAAACGGATGGGAAAGCGGGTGGATACTGGGGGCGCGGGCGTCCCGCCCGCGGGGAAATGGATGGAAAGCGGAGGGGGCTTGGGGGACGGGTGCCCCGCCCGTCTCAAGCGGAAGGGATGCGGAAGGAAGTCAGGGAATTTCCCAGCCCCCCGTCAATGGAAGGCGGCCCAGAGGAGGAGGAAGGCGATGAAACCCAGGACGATGTAGCCCACCCATGGGGGGCATTGCCAGGGTGGGGCGAAGACGTGGCCGCACTTGGGACAGCGGTCGGCGGAACGGGGAACCCATCGCCCGCAGGAAGGGCAATCGCGCTTGCCGAACTTCCTGACATCCACGGTGTATTTGAGATCCATCATGGCAATCTGGTCACTCCTTGTTTCGGCTTTCGAAGGGATTCCACGACGTTGCAAACCGCGGCAACGCACCCGGCCGCGTCGTTCAATACCTGCCTCGCCCAGAAGCGCTGGACCCGCCATCCCGCGCATTGAACCACCATGTCGCGGAATACGTCGCTTTGTTTGCGGTTGCCCGTGTCGCCGAGATGGTAGGCTTCGCCGTCGATTTCGATGTCGAGTTTTTCTTCGGGAAAGGCCAAGTCGAGGAAGCGTCCGGCAAGAGGATACTGCGGGACGGGGGCGAATCCGGCCGAGACCAGGGCATCGTGCAACATCTTTTCGGGTGGGGAATCGAAACGACGGGGGCGCGGGCGCGGTTCGCGCGTCAGGCGTTCCATCGGCGCGAAACCCGACGCGGCGGCGCGTTCGCGGTCGCCGACCACCACCAGGCACGCCCGGGCGCGGCTGACGGCCACGTTGAAGATGTAGCGGTTTTCGTCCGAGGTGGTGTACCACACTTTCCTCCCCTGCAACTGGCTCGTGAAAGCCAGCACGAAAACCATCAGGTCGCGCTCCCCGCCTTGGAAGCCGTTGGCGGTCGAGACGTCTTCCTTCGGGGAGAAGTGAGCCAGTTTGCCGGAGAAGCGCGCGAGCTTCGTCTGCAAGGCGTTCGCGACGCTGCGGAACGGCGTGACGACGCCGACGCTGCCCTGGAAATCCGCCGCGACCAGTTCCTCGAAAATCCGCGCGGTTTCTTCCAGTTCGCCATCGGGGGAATCCACGACGTTGCGCCATATCCTCCCCGCCCGGAATCCTTCGGCCGCCGGGAACACCAGCTTCGATTCGTCGGTACGGACGCGGAGGTGGTCGTTGTAGAACACGTCGTTGCAGTAGTCCGCGATGTCGGCATGGCAACGGAAGTGTTCCCGCAGCTCCACGGGGCGGACCGGCACGATGGAATAGGCCGTCTGGTTGCAGAAATCGAACCGCTCGTCCTCCATCCGGCCCAAACCGTACCGCACGATGCGCAACTGGGCGTTGCGGGTTTCGCGCAACGTGATGACGGGCGGGAACTGGCGCGGGTCGCCGACAACCGTCACGCCCCGGGCTCGGTACAACGCCGGAATGATGGGCGGAATTTCGCACTGGGACGCTTCGTCGATGATGACGCGGTCGAACACGCCCGGAATGCACGGCGCGGCCTTCCCCAGCGAGAGCAGCGTACACGCCCATGCCGGGAAAATCCGCGAGTAGTTGCGGAATGCCTCCTGCGCGAGCGCGTTTTGTTTGGGATCGGTCAAATCGGCGAGGAACGGCAGCTTGGCGTGTTTCAGGAAGGCCGTGGCGTTGCGCAAGTCTTCCAACACGTTGTCCGGCGTCTCCGCCGCACGCGTTCCCAGACGTTCGACCAGCGCACTCTTCTGGTTGTCGCGGATGTCGCCGTAGGCCGCCGACAGCTTTTCCAGCATCCGTTCGTACGGCGGCAACGCCGCCTCCTCCCGCGCGATTTCCAGCAACTGGGCCGATGCGCGGAAGTAGCCAGCAAGGTTGTCCGCCACGCGCTCGACCCGCCCCCGCAATGTTTCCATGGACGCGAACTCGTCGCACAGGTCCGGCAACAGGGCCCGCAACCGGACGCGGGGATCCACCTTCGGTTGCTGGGCAACCTTGGGACGGCGCCACAGGTCCAGCAACCGCTTCCACCACGGCTTGTTTTTCTCTTCCGCCTTTGGCGGGTCCGCCAATGCCAGGCGTATGGGTCCAAGGGCTTCCAGCAATCCGGCGTCAGGCCGGACCTTGTCCCGTTCCAGCCCCCGCCGGTAGCCTTCGAGTTTGCCCTCCGCCGCCGAGGCTTTGTCCCGCAACGCCTCCAAGGCCCGGATGCTCGGCTTCAAGTCCCGCCAGCAATCGGCGGCATCCCCGACGGTCAGCACCGCGCCCGCTCCCCGGCCATTCAAGTCCGCCCGCGCACGGAGCAAACGCCCGATTTGCGCGTCGATGTCCTGTCCGTACCACGTCGCTCCCGCCCCCCCGTCGCTTTGGGAGCAGAACTGCACCAGCGGCAAGTCCTGCCCCAACGCGGCCACCTTGTCGCGTATGGCATGCACCGCCTTGTGGTTCTTGCTCGTGAACAGCACCGACCGCCCGCGGATCAGCAGGTTCGCAATGAGGTTCACCGCCACCTGGCTCTTGCCGGTGCCTGGCGGCCCCGTCACCTTGTTTGCCGGATGGTTGAGAGCCTCGTCGACCGCCTCGTGCTGTTCGCTGTTCGCCGCGATGAAATCGAAAGCCACGTCTTCCGGCCCTTCGTTGCGGTTCGGCAACGGCGGGTCCCGGAACACGTACGCCAAGGCCGTTCCGTCCAGGACTTCCGCGGGGACATCGCGGATCCTCCTCAACTCTTGTTTCAGTGACTTGGAGTATTTCAAACCATTCTCCAAGAACAATGCCGCACTGTTCAACACCTGTCCCCCGTTCCAGATGTCGAAACACAGGCGGTCTGGGTCCAACTGTGCCCGGAAGCGGTTGGCGAAAAAGGAGAGTGCCGCCTCGGGATCCACCATCCCCTGTTTTTCGCCATCGGGATATGTGATGGTGCGGAGCAGATATTGCAGATCGTCCGGGGGCATGTTGTAGCGCAGCCATTTCTGGTTGACGTCCACTCCCTCGCGCTGGATGGTTGCCCATGTGCCCCGGGCGTCCCTCGTGATGTCCACCGGGAACAACAGCAACGGCGCGTAGGCCCGGCTCCCCGTCGAAGTCCTGAAAGCGCTCAAGGGATAGCCGATGAATGCCTGCAGGGCATCTTCCGCGCCGTTGGCCACATGGCTCAAGGCCACACGTTGCTGCGAAGAAGCCTGTATGCGGATTTTCCCTTCTTCCTCCAGCCATCCCATCGGCAACGCCGGGAGGAAAAACCCGGTGTTGAGCTGGTTGTCGAAAAGGTATTCCACTTCCTTTTCCTGCAACTGCACGCAGTCCGCGTAGTAGTTGCAGAAAACCCTGAACTGCCGCCAAGCCGCTTCCCTGTCCGCCTTGCTTTCGGCCTTTTCCGCGGGGGCCCCCGATTCCGGCGGACGTGCCGCCATGCCCGACGACGTAAGCGTCCAGTCCCCGTTGGCCAGCACCTCGATCCAGCCGCTTTGCCGCAAGGCCGCGAACAGCGCCGAGTCATCTTCGTCCGGGCACAAAGCATCCAAGCGAAGCCGGACGAAGTCGTCGGGCTGGGGAATGGCCTTGCCTTCCGGCCCCAAGCTCCAGATGCCAAGCAGTTCTTTCAGACCGTCAGCCGTCATCGTCATCCTCCGCCGGGAGCCCTTCCAGTGTCCCCTTGCCGCACACATACGCAATGAACGCCAACCGCAGTTCCTCCCGTGTCTTGCTCCAGGAAGGTTCGGCTATCCACGCCGGAAGATGGTCCTCGTCCCAGTCCACCCGGTAAAAATCCCGGTCGTATCGCCGCCGGTTCAGCATGAAGAGCATCGCCCGCAGGAACGGGTTGCTGGGATACATACAGTATTGCCATTGGAGGGCGTCCATCAGTTCCGTGCATTCCGGGGTCGATACGTGGGCAAGGATGTCGGGGTGGAATTGCAACAGGCTGTAGCAAATGCGGGCGTCGTACTGTTTGACCTTTCTCCCCTCCGCCATTCCGCGCACAATGGTACGTTTCACGGCACGGAACAAACGCCCGAGTTCCTTGGACGTAGTGAACAGATGGCACAGCAACGTACATCCCGCGGCGCCTATGCTCATCCCGTCTTCATAGCGCCGCAGGAAAGTTCCCTTGATGGGTGCAAAGAACGGACAGTCGCCCTGGTATGACCAGGCAATCAGGCGGAGGAAAGGCGACGTAACCAACCCTGATGTTTCCAAATCCCTCCCGCAATCCTTTGCCAATTTCAGGAAAAGCCCATCGAAATCGAATTTGTCAGCTGATACAGGCAACCGCGCGTCCGGCGCGTTCCCGAACACATTGATGCGCCGCAACCGGTCGATGGGAGAAGGATCGGGCGGCGGTGGCTTCTTGCGTGCCTTTGCAAATTCGCTTCCGTCCAGTTCGCCACGGCCCGCCATGTAGGCTTGGAGCTCGGGTTGAATCCGCCAGAAGAGGCTTGGCGAGGCTTCCACCAGCGGCAAGTCCGGCGGGAAGCTCCGTGGAAGGCTTTCCTCGATTTCGAGCAACGTCCGCGGTTCGCCCGGCGGAGGGTCCTTCATCTTGGAAAGGTCGATGCGCACGGGTTTCGGCAAGTGGCCGCTTTCGAACCGGAAGGTACAGAACGCCAGTCCCTGTCCCGGAGTCATGCGCGTGGTAATGACCAGGCGCTCCGCCTGCTGGATTTCGTGTTCCAGGTCGGTGGAGGTCAACTTGAGCGGAGTGTTGGGTTGCGGTTCGCCTTCCGCGAGGTAGATGTTCAGGCTGTTCTCCCCCGCCTTCATGGTGAAATCGCGGATTTCCGGCCCCTTGTACTCGGTGCCGCCGGGGAAGCGGTCGTCGGGTTCCACCAGCGCCACGGGGACGGGCTTCTCCTCGTACCCGACCTTCCGCGTCACGACGAGATACAACCCTTCCAGCTCGTCGAAATAGGCCACCTTCCCCTGTCCCCGCAACTGGTCGAAAAGCCGCCCTCCGAGTGCCACATTCCCGTCCAGCATCCGCGTGGACGATGGCGGAGCAACCGTTTGCCCTGTCTCGATCCAGCACCGGCAATCCGATGCAAATACCCGGATGGCCTGCTGGGTGTCCCACGGGATTTCGGTCCGGCGGGGTTTCGGATGCGTCCAGCTCCCGCTGGGTTCGGCCCGTACCGTCTCCGGGAATCGGCGGAAAAGCCGGCCTTTCATGCGGCGGTAGGCCAGGCGCCGGGGCACCAGCCGCCCTCCGCAGTCCTCGAGTTCCAGCTTGGAAACCAGCACGCTCCCGTCGGCGTGCCCGTCGATGACGGCCACCTGCTTTTCCCCCTCCAACCGCCCGATTGCGGAGAGGCACGCCGCCACGCTCCGCCAGAGCAAAAACACGCGGGAGCGGGGAATCGGGATCGACACCAGGATTTGCTCCAGCAAGGATGCGGGCCAGTCGTCGGGCACCAGCACCACCCAGCGTTCGGCATCCACCTGCGCCGCCAGCTGCTCGAAGTAATCCTTCAGGCGTTGCCGCTCCGCCAAGCCGCGCGGCGACGTGCGGACGCCCTCCAGAATCTCCCCCAGCGTCCACCATTCGCGGGCGGGATCGATGTTGGGGCGGCCGAAATCCTGCAAATGCGGTTTTTCGTTCTCCCTCAACCCCTTCACCAACAGCTCCCGCCAGATCCCGTTCCCCGAGAGGTCCACCACGGCCAAGCCGTTTTCCACCGGCCCGCCCCCGTCCCTCGCCACGGGGTGGGCGCCCAAGCGGTTCCGCCAGCAGGGATTGTCCAGCGGCGGATTCCGGCCATCCAGAACGTTGAACCAAAGCGGCGTGTCGTACTCCGCGCACGGGTCTGTGTGGAAACCCAGTCCGCCCTCCCGCTCGCCGGTTCTTTCGCCGCCCCATGCCGGCCATTCGCCGCGCAACTTCAGCCAAGCCTCCTCCACTTCGGCTTTCCGCTCCCAGAGCCGCAACGCCATGGTTTCCTGGCGGACAAGCTGCACGTAATCCTTCCAGATTTTCGAGTAGTGCCGGTCCTGTTGCAGGACATAGTTCGGGGTCGGCAGGCGATCCATGGCGCGAATGCCGTCGAATACGGGTTCCTCCAGCAGCCCCAGGCACAGTTTCCGGAAGCGCCGCACCTTGTCCACCGTCGGATGCCCCTTGTGGCGCGTCCCGAACTCATCGAGATAGGCCCCGCATTGTCCGGCCGCCCGCAACAGGAAATCCTTGAACACACGGTTTTCCAGCGTGTCGAAATTCTCCCGCCGGACCACGCCGAGGATGGTCTGGGCCGCACCCGCCTTTTCCGCCGCCGTCCGCCCGGGTTGCCGCGTCAGCCACCGCAGGCAGGCCACATCGATTTGCTGGACACGGCCCAGCGGGGTCCTTTCCCGCAAGCGGAGCAACGTCTTTCGGAGATTTCCGCCAATCGCCGAGACATCCACGTACCGGTCCGCCGCGATGCGCGTGACCAGCCGCTCCGGCGGCCCGTCCCCGTCCCGGAGCACTTCCGCGATTTCTTCCCAGCGCAATGGCAGGGGGCCGTTCCGTCCGTAGGCCCGGTGGGGCTTTGCCCGCCACTGGTCTTCCGCCGTGGCGCGCAGGCGGAAAAACCCGTCCACGCGCCCGAGGAATTCCTCGTACTCCGCCACCGGCTCCACCGGCTGGCGGCGGCGCCTCGCCCGCAGGTATTCCGCGAAATCAGGCTGTTTCGCCCCGCCCACGGCGCCCGTTCCCTACCGCGCCACGCCCTGCCACTTGAAGAACGTCCCGCCCTGCGGGCACGACCGTCCGAACGCATCCTGCAACGCCGCGTCCCCCGTTTCCGCGATGGCCCCGTCCAGGGCCGCTTTCAGCGCCGGGAAGCCCGGATGCTCCAGCTCCAGCCCGTTGAGCTTGGGCAGGATCTTCATCTCGATCTGGTCCGCCACCGCGTCGGCCACTTCGCCGGGATAGTTCATGACGTAGGTCTTCATGGCCGCGTCCACCCGGTAGCCGTAGGGTCGGCCCACGCCATCCAGCGCCGGGACCACGGCCTTCAGGGTGTCGGCGAGGAAGTCAAGCCGCCCGGACGAATCCCTGCCGACGCGGCCCCACCCGTCCCAGGCGGCCGTGTCGATGCGGGGCAGGGTTTCGCAAGCCTTGAGGAACGCCCCCTTGTCGGGGTGAGCGTTCAATTCCTGCGGGCGTCCGAAGCGCAGGACGTTCGAACGGTCGATGACCTTGTCCGACAGCGTCTGCGTGCTCTCGTCCTCGTTCATCGTCCCGACGAAGAGCGTGTGGGGCGAAACGAACAGTCTGCGCGTCAGGTGCATCGCCCCGGAAGCATTGCATTCCAGTTCGATTTCCGCGCGCTGGCGCTGTTCGTCGTTGTCCGGGTCGATGCCGTTGCGCGTTTCCAGTTTGCTCAGCAGGTCCGAGAAATAGTATTCCACGCGCGCCAGGTTCATTTCGTCCAGCAGCACGAGGTTGACGGGCTGTTTGTTGCGCCCCTTGGCCTTGTCGTTGTTGTAGCGGTCGAATTGCCACAGCAAGCGGGCCAGCTCCGTGGCCTTGTAGCGGCCTTCCATGTAGTTGTAGAAGCCGAACAAATCCTGCGGACTGTCCCAGCGCGGTTGCACCGGGACCGGGAGGAAATTCAACCCCAGCGCCGAGGCGTACAGTTCCGGGAGCAGGCTCTTGCCCGTCCCCGAAATCCCCGACAGCACCACCAGCGGCGAGACTTGCGAACACAGCAGGCCCGTGTGGAAAGCCCGGAGCGTGCGGCCCGAAAACACGAACCCGTGCTTTTCCAGCAACCGCTCGAACTGCCGCAACCAATCCGCCTGGTCGATGGAGGCGAACCTGCGCCCCGATTCCCCAATCACGGCCAAATCCAGATTCGCCCACTTGTCGTTGTCTTCCTTCCGCGTCGCCGCAAGGTCCGACAAAATCCGCTGCGCCGCCGACGCTTGACCCGAAAGCTCCGCCTCCTTCGACTGCGTCGCGGCCAACTGCTGGGCGGCCAACTGGTTTTGTTTCAGCAACTCCGCGCGTTCCGCCCGCAACCGTTCCACTTCGTGCCCCAGCCGTTGCCGCAACGCCTGAAGTTCGTTGACCTCCGTCGACAGCCCGCTCTTTTCCTGTTCCAGCTTTGCGATGAGCGCCCTTGCCCGGCCCTCGTCCGCTTTCAGTTCCTCCAGCCGCGCGGACTGCTCTTCCATCCGCTTTTCAAGGGCGGAGGACTTCTCGCGCTCCCCTGCGAGTTTCGCCGCCACATCCGCCAGTTCCTGCTGGCGCTGGACCAACTCCTCCTGGCGCTCCTTGTACAGTTCCTCCGCTTTCTGGGTCTTGGCGGAATACGATTCGATTTCGTTCCGCAGCGCCTCCACGCGGCCGTGGTTTTCCTCCAGATACTTTTTCTCGGCCTCGGCATTCGCAATGGTCCGCTCCGCCAGCGCGATTTCGTTTTGCAGCTCGGAGATTTTCTGCGTTTCCCGCGCCCGGGTTTCCTGCGCGATGGCAATCTGCTCCTTCAGCGCCTTGAACTGCGAAAGATACGGAGCGATGTCCTTGGCCCGCCAGTAGTAGTAGACCGAGAACGCGAACACGATGCACAGCCCCGCCATCGCCCCGCAAATCCCCATGAACATCACGACCGGACTCATTCCGCGCCTCCTTCCACCGTGGCTTCCAGCTCGTTCCGGCGCCGTTCAAGACCCGCCACGTCCGCACGCAAGGTTGCCAAGCGCTCCTCCGTGCTCCCCAAGGTTTCCCGCAAAGCCGCGAGCTGGCCCTCCACTCGGGCATGGCGGTTTGTCAGGGAATCCCATTCGCCGCGCTTCCGGGCCAGCGAAGAATCCAAATCCCGCACCTCCCCTTCCAGCGCACTCTTTTCCGCCTGCAAGTCCGCCGTCCGCCTGCTCAACGCGGCCTCGTCCTTCCGCACCGTTTCCAGCCGTTCTTCCAGCGTGCGGAGAACCCGCTCCGCGTCTTCCCGCTCCTGGCGGGCCGTTTCCGCTTCCACGCGGGCCGTCGAAGCTTCGGTCCGGGCCGCTTCCGCCTCCGCTTTCACCGATTGCAGCGCAGCGCGTACCGTTGCCAGCTCGTTCGTGGTCCGGCGGATTTCCTCCATCCAGCCGGGGACTTCCCCGAACGCAGCCTTTGCCGCCTCGTATTCATTGCGGACCCCGGCCACCTCCGCCCGTGCCTGGCGCAGTTCCGCGGCCTGTCCCGCGAGCTCCTTTTTCAACTTCTCCGCCGTGCTCGCCTGTTGCGCCTTCAGGCGCTCGCTTTGCGTTTCCCGTTGCTTCTCCAGATCCGAAAGCTCCCCGAGCTTCGCCTCCTTGTTCTTTTCGAAGGTGAACCACTCATCCATCATCCCCCACAACCCCGCGCACAAGACGACGGCCGTTGCCACCAAAGCCGCCGCGATTGCGAGGATGGCCCATTTCTTCAACCCGGCCCTCCCGTCTTCCCGCAAAAAATCATCCATGGCGCTCATTCTTCCTTCCGACCCTCGCTCTGTTTGAAAACCCTATGAAAAGCCTCTTCACTGTTCTCCCGCTGGGCTCGTCAGAAGGCCTTGTGAAAAACACGCGAAGAGGCGCGCATATGCGCGCTTCTCTTGCACGTATCGCTTCACGAATGTCTGACGATTCTGCGGGAACGACTGCCATGCAGAAAGCTGATGGACTACGATTGTTTCAAATCAAATTCTGTTTGTGTTTCCTGTCGGGTTTGGTCGGCCACCGCAGCCGACCTTTCGGTGTGCAGAATGCCTTTCTCCTGCGCCATCATCAAGCGCAAAGTGGCAATCCTTGCACGGGCCATCCACCCCATGGACGGACGGGGGCGTCCGTCCCCCCAGTCATGGCCCCTCCCTTCCCGCATCCCTCCCGCTCCCTTGGCGGCCTTGGCGGATTTTGCGCGAGCCATTCGTCCTCCCATCATCCGCCAAGGCGCGGCAGGATGCCGCACCCCCGGAAGCGACGCGGGACCTTCCGAACAAGCCACGCATGACTTCCGGGGGTGCGGCTTGCAGCCGCGTCGCTGGATGCGAGATTACAGAAAACATTGGCATTTTCGCTTGTTTTCCTCGTCCCTGACACCCCGCGGCCAGGACGCCCGCGCCCCGACAGTCCATCCGCACCCCTCCCGCCTTTCCGAGTTCGCGAAGCGGTTTTCATGTTTTTCAATGTTGATTCTACCCCCCCTCCAAGCCATTCGAGTCCGCGAAGCGGCATTCGAGACATTCTTGTAGATTCCCTCCCCGCCCCCCCAACCCTCTCCGGGGACGCGGGCGGCCCGCCCGTGATCGGGGCCGTTGTCCCGTCCTTCCTCCCCCTCCGAACCTCCTTGCGCCTTGCCCCGCGCGGATTCTCACCCCTCCCCGTCCGGCTCGAACAGCACCGACAGCCCCGGAATCCCCCCGAAATGCCGGTCCGCCGTGACCAGTGTCGCCGAAAGCTCCCACGCCTGCGCCGCAATCCAGACGTCGTTCGACGGAATCCGCCTCCCCGCCGCCGACAGCACCCGCCAAAGCCGCGCGTAACACTCCGCCGTCGCCGCGCCGATCGGCGCCTGCACCACGTTGGGGAGCGAAAGGAAACACTCGTAGGAATGGCGCTTGCCGAAATCCCGCCGCGTGTCGCCGATGCCGGCCAGGTATTCCCCTTGGACGACGGGCGACACCCAGACCCGGGAAGCACGGACAAGTTCCCCGGCAAAGGTCGACTTCCCGTTGGCCATGTCGATGAGAACGTTGGTATCGACGAGATAGGATGGCGTCATTTCCACATCTCCTCGTCGATTTGTTCGAACGCTTTCAGCGCTTCGCGCATCTCCGAAGCATCAGCGTCCGACAAGGAACCGAAAAACCGGCCCCACGCCTCGATTCTCGCCTGTTCGTCCGCCGTCGGAATGCGGAAAAACCGCCGGAGAATGTCCTTGGCGGCGGCATTCAGGCTCGTCTTCCCGCGGTCGGCGTAATCGCGGAGCGCCTTCGCGACCTCGGGGTCGAGTCCGTGGATGGTGAAATTGACGGGCAGCGAGGCGGTACTCATGTCCATTCCTTTCGTGGTTCAACTCTCATCCATCTTGAACCACCCGCTTCTCCCTGTCAATCCCCGATCCTCCCGCCACCGCCCATCCCGCCTCAGTACGGGGGACAAGCTCGAATGCTGATCAGACAAGGATTTTTCCTTGGGGGAGGGGTCTGCGGCGCCAAACACGGAGGGAACGGAGGCACGGAGACACGGAGAGATTTTGGATGGAGCGTTTGTTGGAGGAGACTTCGCACCCGGAAAACGCAGGACAAAAGCTTGAGAGGGACATTTTTGAACGCGCGAAGCTCCTCCCTGCCCACGCCGGGGCGGGAGGTATGAGAAGGAAGCGGAAACAGATTGATATGGAAGTGTTTTCTGTAATCTCACGAGGAAGAAATGAAGGGGAAAACCTGCCTTGATGCGGGGGCGGGAAGGCTTTCCCGGCGGGAGGGATTTTTGGGGAAGCCAATGGGCGGGGGGTGTGGTAGAGTGGAGGGGAAATGTCAAATGGAGTTCATTCGATGAAGGGTTACGGTTTTGTTTTGGGCGCGGTATTGGTTGCGGCGGGGCTGTGCGCGGCCCGGGGGCAGGAGTCGGGGGCGGCGGGAGGCTTGGAGGGCGTGGCGTCGAAGGCCGCGGTGGAAGGGGTCGGGTTGCTGCCGGAGATCGCCAGGGAGTCCATCGGGGTCGGGGAGCTCAGGTGGGGAGTGGTGGAGGCGGTGCTGCGGACGGGGGATCCGGGGGTGGTGTTCGGGGAGGATGCCGTGGGCGGGGGGCGCGATGCCTGGGAGGGCGGTAGGGTGCTGACGGGGGCGGACGGGGTGCCGAAGGGGGCGCGGGGGGCGCCGGGGTCGGCGGCGGGCGCAGCGGGCGGCGAGGCGGGAGACCGGATTGCGGAGG